>OFEU01000082.1_pt1 | contig 129763 bp, 108 predicted proteins | sample 1521221 | NCBI WGS metagenome assembly OFEU01 (sample SAMN03766357, study PRJEB24113) | microbial mat metagenome | isolation source: enrichment culture HLUCC-O from microbial mat sample contains cyanobacterium... | reverse complement strand
CATCACCGACGAATACAACGGCGATTTCAACACCATTAAAAGCAACCTGAACCGCGCCATCGACGCCGTCAACAAGATGATTGAGGATGCAAACATGCTGTCGCAAGCAGCGGTGGAAGGCGCACTGGACACCCGAGCCGATGCCACCAAGCACGAGGGCGACTTCCGGCGCATCGTCCAGGGCGTCAATGACACGCTAGATGCCGTCATCGGGCCGTTGAACGTGGCCGCTGATTACGTGGACCGTATCTCCCGCGGCGAGATCCCCGAGCCCATCACCGACGAATACAACGGTGACTTCAACACCATCAAAAATAACCTGAACCGCGCCATCGGCGCCGTCAACAAGATGATTGAAGACGCCAATATGCTGGCGCAGGCAGCTGTCGAGGGCGCACTGGATACCCGAGCCGATGCCACCAAGCACGAGGGCGACTTCCGGCGCATCGTTCAAGGCGTCAATGAAACCCTGGACGCTGTAATCGGCCCCATCAATGAAATCATGCGGGTTATGCAAGTAGTAGAGAGCGGCAAACTCTCAGAGCGCATACAGACTCCTTTCCGCGGCGATCTGCAGCGCCTGTCAGAATCCATCAATAACACATTGACGTCTGTGGTCGAACCCATCAATGATCTGATCGAAACAATGAGCGGTGTGGAAACAGGCGATTTAACCAGGCTCATTTCTGTCACTTGTAAAGGTGACATGGTTCAGCTCAAAGATGCCGTAAACAACACCATCAACAAACTCGAGCAAATGGCGATCGATATGAGGGTATCCGCCGATTCGCTCAACTCTGCTACCAAGCAGGTGAGCTCCACCGCCCATTCACTCAGCCAGGGCGCAAGTGAACAAGCCTCGAACGTTGTTCAAACAACATCCTCAGTTGAACAGATGACCGCCTCTATCGCTCAGAACGCTGAGAACGCAAAGGTTACAGATGGTATTTCTCAGAAAGCGGCAAAAGAGGCGACGGAAGGCGGCGAGGCTGTTCAGAGAACCGTCAGTGCAATGAAAAGCATCGCAGAGAAGATCGGCATCATCGACGACATCGCTTATCAAACCAACTTGTTGGCATTGAATGCGGCGATTGAAGCGGCCAGGGCCGGTGACCATGGCAAAGGGTTTGCGGTGGTCGCCGCGGAAGTTCGCAAACTGGCAGAGAGAAGTCAGGTTGCGGCACAGGAAATCGGGGATCTTGCTTCAGGCTCGGTGGACCAGGCCGAGAAGGCAGGCCAACTGCTCGACGAAATGGTGCCATCAATCCAGAAAACCTCCGACCTGGTCCAAGAGATCAGCGCGGCATCTGATGAGCAGAGCATTGGTGCGAATCAAATCAACAGGGCCATGGACCAGCTGAACCAGATAACCCAGCAAAGTGCATCGTCCGCCGAAGAACTGGCGTCGACTGCGGAAGAAATGAACGCACAAGCAGAGCAACTGAAGCGGCAGATTGCCTTCTTCAAGGTTAACAATAACGCCTCTGCGGACACTATTGGTTTAACCACCAGACCACCGGCTCCAAGAGCGCCGAAAGAGGTACATATGCCGCCGCCCCGAGCCCTGAATGGAAAAAACGGGCACACACATGATGAGGCGGAATTTGGAGAGTTCTGACCACCATTGAAACCTTCCCCCAAAGCTTCCAGTCCTTTCGGATGGCTGGAAGCTTTGTAGGCCTTTCGACAGGTAGTGATTTAGCCGCTCTTCGTTGTCGTTTAAGCCAATGGCCATTAGCTGCGACAGTGTTGTGATAAGAAGACACAGAGGAGCCGACATATAGTCCACCGCATTTGCGCTTTGATTTTCGTTGTTATCGCTGCGATACCCACACCCATATCAGCAGGAAACGAGTGGCAGGCCTACCCTGCCGACCTCGTCCAATACCATTACAAAGCCGAGACGCTTGATAACCAGCATGAGGAGTACGTACAACTTCTCAGGCAAGCCTGGGCTTACCTCTTCAATGGCGAATTTAAACAAGCCAGAGATCTGGGCCTGGCGCTGGGCCCTGCCGGCTATTTTCCAGGTCTCTATGCCCAAGCGCTCTACGCCACACTGATCGAAACCGACCCAGAGTATCGGAAGACGCTGTTGGAGGAGGTAATCGCAAGAACAGATGAGATATTGCCAATGGCACCAGACCACCCAATGATTCGGTTCGGTAACACCTATGGCAAAGCCCGGATTCTGGAAAATCTATCCGCGACCGAAGCAATGGCAACTGGATATACCTCAGATATCACCGGAGGACTGCAAGAACTGCTGGACGAGAACCCTGAGAATATCTATGCCATAGTGCTCTATGCTGGCGTTCAAGCAGGAATCATCGAAAAAGCTGGTAGTTTCATCGGCAGGGTCACCTACGGCGCACGTAAGTCGAGTATTGAGGAGCTTTGCCAACGGGCATATGAAATTGCGCCTGGTTACCCAGGGCTCTACTACGAGCATGCCAGATCAGTCCAAAAGCTGGATGAAAAATCTGGCACTCAGCAAGCGCTGGAACACCTCCGTGCAATAGCCTCTATCGGCGCGGTCTCGGCAGAAGACGAGCTCATAAAACATCGGGCGGATTCGCTTACACACAAGCTCACCCGCTAAGAGATTTCGCCACTACGGTGTCTGCAATTAACTCAGCTGCCTGCGGGTGGCCGAAAAAGTAACCCTGAAAAGCCGGGCACCCCAAGCCGAGCAGTATATCAAGCTCCTCGCGGGTCTCAACGCCTTCCGCTAGTGCGTTTAGTCCGGTGCTGCGTGCCAACGCGAGCATCATGGAGGCAATGGCCTCGTTGGTGCGCTCTTTAGTAATATCCCGAACGAATGACTGATCGATTTTTAGTTCATCAAAAGGCAACTCTTTAACATACCGAAGAGACGAATAACCCGTACCAAAATCATCCAGGGAAAACCGGACACCAAGCTCCTTTAGCCGCAGCATTTTGTCCGCCACCTGAACCAGGTCCTGAGCCAATGCGCTTTCAGTAACTTCCAGTTTCAGCCGGTTTGCAGGAGCACCAGACTCAGCCAATACCGCGGTAACCTCATCAACGAAAGATGCTTGCTTAAATTGCTCCGAACTCACGTTTACCGCGATGACAAGATTTGCCACCTCGCGATGACCAGCACTCCAAACAGCGAGTTGCCGGCACGCCTCATTCAGAACCCACTTACCGATCCCCAGAATCAGCCCATTCGCCTCTGCAAAGGGTATGAAGACTCCGGGCGACACCATTCCAACCCCCGGCCTATGCCAACGGATCAAAGCCTCAACACCGGTCGGAGTGCCTTGACAGTCAACTTGCAACTGATAATTCAGCTTGAACTGCTGGTCCCGGATGGCCTGTCTGAGGGCCGAATCAAGATCTACACGTTCATTTATCGCTCGCTGAAGCTCGGTTGAAAAAAAGCAGCTTCGGTTCTTGCCGTCATCTTTGGCCTTGTACATCGATAACTCTGAGTGTCGCAGCACCTCGTCAAAACTTGAGGCATAGTTGTAAAACAACGCCACGCCAATACTCGCCGTCAAAACTACATCTTGGTTATCAACTAAAAATGGCCGGCTGAGCATCTGATACACGCGCTCCACCAGAGTCTCCGCAGACTCTCTGGCACCTTGTTCAGTATTGCTGAGTTGGGGCGTGGCCAAAGCAAAAACATCGCCCTCAATCCGCGACAATGCCCCACCCGGCGGGACGATGTATTTGAGGCGCGATGCGACACCGGCTAGAAGCTTATCCCCCGTAGCGTGACCTTCTGCGTCGTTGATCACACGAAAATCATCCAGATCAATCAGGAAAAAACCACCGAAACACTCTCTCTCGCTACTGAACTCAATAAACCGCCCTACAACATCTCGGAAGGACTGGCGGACCATAAGCCCCGTTAGCTCGTCAACAATACGGTCATCCTCATTGCTGTTGGCGACTATTAACAGTTCAGATGTGGCGTCACTCGGACTCCCTAGCGAACCATCGTCGGCGCCTCGGTCGATGTCATCCAGAGCGCATCCGAGCAGCCCGCCAACGGTCCTTAAACACTCCAGTTCAACATCTAAAGGTTTGCCCGCATCTACCTCTAATGCGAGAGTCCCTGTCAAATAGCTACTTCTACCCTTCAACGGCAAAAACAAAAGTTCATACTGGTAGTTGGCAACACTACTGCTTAGACGAGTGACGTCCAAATAATCCAGGACTGGAGACAGGCGCCTGAGCTCAGGCCAAAAATCGATAAAAGACACTTCAGAATGGTTGGGCCTTCCATTACTCCAAATGGCCCTTATGGTCAGTGCAGCATTATCGCCAGAGTCGCGCAGCAGAGCGCACCGGGTCCCGTGAAACAGCCTTCCGAGTTCCGCACAAATTAACTCTAGCTCAGACTCAGACCCTGTCTGCCAAAAATTGGTAACGGACCTGGCTATGGCCAGCAATTCAGATGACCCTCTTCCCAGGAGGTCACCTGCGTTCTTGTTATCAATCATCCCGTCAGCCCCTTCGCCTACCCCAACCACCTCCCTGCGGCAGATGTGGACCTTAATAGATGAGAAACACACAGTTCCTCAGTAAAGAGTAGACCATTAACGGTAATCAGCCATAACACCGTTCAAAAAACGCGACATGTAACCGAAAGCTCACGGCGTTGTTCGTGCAACCGAGATCAACAGCTCCCTCTGCTCTGACTCCAGACGATCGCACATTCGCTGTGCAAAGCGCTGCTGAGCAATATCTGTTGCAGCGTCTCTCAAACTGAAGTACTTATCCTGTAATTCTAGATTGTGCTGCATGCAAATCTGAAGACGCTCAGCATCCCCACCCAAATCCTTGGACCAAGACAAACCGACGGACTTTTCGCGAAACAACGAGCGATCAGGCTCCCGACCGTTTTTTATCGCCATCACGATTTCTGTAAGCTCAACAATCGTCGTTATATCTTCAGCCAGATAGTCTGCCGTCAAAAGTTGTAAGCGCTTATAGGCAAAAGGTGCGGGCAAATCCGGGGGCACCCCGTCCCACATCGCAGATTGATGAGCATCGTTCCCGTAGCGATCGCCGACCGCTTTCATGGAGGGCCCAACAACGTTGCTCCAAGTGCCATCATCTATGCACTCTGCAGGGTTAACACCCTTCAACACCAAAAACAGAATGGACACTGGCTGATGGTTTATAACTTCCTGGCCTCTGAGCAAAGCCGCGCGTGCCTCATTGTCATCCGACGTAACTTTTATAAGCCTACGACTGCCATCTTTCTCGTATATCAAATGAATGAAACTTTCTAAGTCGACTTCGTATCGATCTGGGCAATCAGCGAGGGAGAAGAATCCCCGTTCCAAACGTGCCATCAGTCTAATCCCCCAAAACGAAATCGATTTGGTCTATCAGTTCGCTCCAGTTGTCCTCAGCAAGCACGCCTGCCTCTATACAAAAGGCACAATGACGCTTCTTGCACGTTTCCGTGTCATGGATCAGGACTCCATTATCCAGCTTGGGTGCAAACTCTCTGATGTCTCGCGGCGGCACGGATTGTAAATACTCATGCAGAGCCGTTTCAGCCAATATTTCGGTCGCAAACGGCCCCAAATCGCCCTCGTCCCTGGTCAGCGCAAACCACCCAACGGATGTACTTACCAGGCGAGAGCTGTGCGACCTAACGAACTTGGAACGTTCAGGAAACTCTGCGACCTCTGCAGTACTACTGACATCCCCCCGTGTATGCGCAGGGGGCGCAATTGGGTCTTTCGAAGTGTCTTTGCTTCGCCTGGAGAATAACTTCGCCATGTATCACCAAAATAGGTTCATGAACGCCACTGAAAACTTCTAGTTAATTGTATAATACACAATATGCCGTACTTTTTACGAATAGAAAATAACAATGGCCTTGAGCTAATGCCACAGATCTGATTTTAGGTGATAGCTTGGACTAACAAGAAGCCCCTCCGGAAGAGGGGCGAGGGGCGAATCACTGCCGAACGAATTTTCTGATGACCGTTTCCGTAACCCAAAAGCGACTCGCCTCCGAAGTAGCTTAGTCCTGCTGCCAACTCTGAACAGCTTCTTTGCCGTGCTTCTCACGCCAATCGTTCAAAGTTTTATGGTTGCCGCCGCGAGTCTTGACTAATTCACCAGTATGGGGATTTTTGTAGGTTTTCATTGGGCGCTTGGCACGAGTAACAGGCGCATCAACTTTAGTCCCTGTTAAAGATGGATCAATCGCTGCCAGAATCTGAAACACATCCTTAGGCGATTTTCCATATTCCTGCATTAGAGCACGAACCTTGTTTTCAAATTCAAGTTCGCTTTTCAGCGCCTGATCCTCTTCAAGCTTTTCAAGCTCAGCAGCCAGCTTTTCCATAAGCTGTTTCTTTTGGTAGTAATCGTTAATCTTTGCCATGTAAGTAAAACCTTCTTCGATGGATTTTAATAAAAATGATTCTACAGATAAACTCACGCAATCATAATAAATCATTCACAAATTGGCAAAACAAAACTCTTACGGCCAATTAATAAAAAAAGCCCGACAGCAATGCCGGGCTTTTCAACGATGGGGGGCAAACCCCTGTACATTTCATACCACCAAATGTCTTGGGGTCTGCCCCAGTTTTACAGGCGCAAATCGGCTTGCCCCAATGGCAATACACCTTTCAAATCAAACAAAACACCATTGCTATTGGTATAACTACGTAATTCGTCCGCATTCAAAGCCGCATATTCCCTGTGCGGAACCGCGAGCAAGACGGCATTGTAGTTTCCTTTAGCCGGCTCTGGCACCAAAGAAATACCATATTCATGCTCAGCCTCGGCGTTATCGGCCCAGCAATCGGTAACATCCACCTGGCAGCCATAATCCTGAAGTTCGCGCACTACATCAATCACACGGGTATTGCGCAAATCCGGGCAATTCTCTTTAAAGGTAAAGCCCATAATCAAAATCCGGGAACCGGCAATCGTATGGCCTTTTTTAATCATCACCTTCACCAGGGCCGAAGCAGCATAAGGCCCCATATTGTCATTCACCCGGCGCCCGGCAAGAATAATCTCCGGGTTATAGCCAATCGCCTGAGCTTTATGGGTGAGATAATAAGGGTCCACCCCAATACAATGTCCCCCTACAAGGCCAGGTTTAAAGGGCAAAAAATTCCATTTGGTTCCGGCGGCGGCCAATACCTCATTGGTATCAATCTTCAAACGCGCAAAAATCATCGACAACTCATTCATCAATGCAATGTTCAAATCACGCTGAGTATTTTCAATTACCTTGGCAGCTTCTGCGACCTTAATAGAGCTCGCTTTGTGGGTACCGGCGGTGATGATATCCGCGTACAGGGCGTCAACTTCTTCAGCAATCTCGGGCGTAGAGCCAGACGTCACCTTCATGATCGTTGTTACCCGGTGCTCTTTATCACCCGGGTTGATCCGCTCCGGGCTATAACCGGCGAAGAAATCCTGGTTAAAGGCAAGGCCAGATAACTTCTCCAGCACCGGCACACACACTTCTTCGGTAGCGCCTGGGAACACCGTGGATTCGTAAATCACAATGTCGCCCTTCTTCAACACCTTACCCACACTCTCACTGGCTTTCACCAGCGGCGTCAGGTCGGGAGATTTGTATTCATCAATGGGCGTAGGCACCGTCACAATGTAGATCTGGCACTCCGCAATGCCCTCCAGCGAATCCGTGAAGGACAGGTGCTTCGCTGCCACCAACTCATCCGCAGACACCTCACGGGTAAAATCCACCCCATTCTTAAGCTCGGCAATACGCTTGCTGTTGATATCAAAACCAACCACCTCGCGCTTCTCACCAAAGGCCACAGCCAAAGGCAATCCCACATAACCCAAGCCAATAACACCAATCCTTTTCATTAATCCTCCCATTTTGGGGACAGACCCCAAGACATTTTGATCGGTCAAATGTTCTGGGGTCTGACCCCAAATCTGTTAGTTTGGTATCACCACTGCAGCCTCAGACAGCCTTTCACGCAACTCCCCCTGCAAAGCCCGCTTCGCGCCCTCGTCCCCATGAACAATTCGAATCTCGCTGGGCGCTTGAGGAATACCCTCCACAAAGCGCAACAAATCCTCCTGCCCGGCGTGGGCGGAATAGCCGCCTACGGTGTGAACCTGGGCGCGAATATCGTAGCGTTCGCCGTCCAGATCTACCCAACCGCCGCGAGGGCCGTATGTAAGAATGTTGCGGCCCGGGGTGCCTGCAGCCTGGTAGCCCACAAACAATACGTCGTTACGGGCATCGCCCAGCATCGCTTTCAGATAATTTACCACCCTGCCGCCAGCGCACATACCGGAACCTGCGATCACCACGCAGGGGCGATGGGATTTAGCGAGGTATTCCACCGCATTGAGATGGTCCTCGTGGGAATTGATAACGGTGAGTTGCTCGAAGGAAAGCGGATGTCGGCCGGCTTTTACCAGGGCTCGCGCTTCATCATCCCAGAAGGGTTTGAGATCGCGGTATATTTTGGTGAACTCGGCGGCCAGGGGGGAATCGACGACGATTTCCAGATTGCTCCAGGTCAGAGACTCGCTACGGGGTCTGTCCCCTTGGGGACTGACCCCAATGGCACCATCCCCAAACTCCGCAATCAGCCCTTCGATCTCATACAACAACTCCTGAGTGCGCCCAATACTGAACGCCGGTATCAACACCGTACCGCCATCCTCCAACGCGTGCTCAAGAACCGCCTTCAGCCGGTAACGCCTGGTTTCCCGGTCTTCGTGGTTCTTATCACCGTAAGTACTCTCAATCACCAGGCGATCAGCACGCTCCGGGGGAGTAGGCTCCGGCAGCAAGGGAGAATGAGGCGCGCCGAGATCCCCGCTGAAAACAATGCGCTCTGCCGCTGAGCCAGACACCGCATCGCACTCCACATAAGCCGACCCCAAAATGTGCCCTGCCCGCTGCAAACGCACCTTCAAACTTCCAGCCTCTTCCTCAAACACCGAATGCCAGCGGCCATAAGGCAGCGGCACAACCCTCGCCCGTATCAGCTGCAAAACACGATTAATCAAACCGCGATCCCGAGTGAAGCCAATTTTCAGGGCGTCTTCCAGGATTTCCGGGAGCATAATGGCGGTAGGTTCGGAGCAAATGATCGGGCCGTCAAAGCCGGCGGCGAGCAGGTAGGGAATCCGGCCTACGTGGTCGATGTGCACGTGGGTAACAACCAGGGCGCGGAGGTGGTCAACGGGGAAGTCGATGGCCAGATCGGAGGCGGACGAGCGGTTTGTGGCGTCTTGGCCTTGGAACAGGCCGCAGTCTATGAGGATGCCTGGATGGGAGTTTGACGCTGGCAGATGGGTGGGGGCTGACCCCGAGGGATCAGACCCCTTTATAGCCTGCAATAATCGAAGCTCGTGGCACGAGCCCGTTACGCCATTTACGGCGCCGTGGTGCTTAATTTCAATCATTTACACTTCCCTGTAATTAAAAATACAAAGTTAAGCCCCTAAAATAAATTTCATATATTTACATGATACTGCTCAACAAATTTCGATAAATTTTTTCCCGACAGTTCAGAGCAGCCTTCCGCATAAAGTGTGAGCTCCTAATATCCCATGCACGAGAGAGCTCAGAGTCAGGACTGTTGCCGCTAGGTTGTTTATGATAACCCGCTTGGTTGTAAACCGTCATTTCACCAAACCACAACTCCCTACCGTCCCAATACAAATCAACACGCATGTGATCAAAATCTCTACCAAGCATCTTTGCTAGCGCAATCGCTTTATCGATCAGTGCGGGCGGCTTTATATCTTCATTAGGTTTCCCCAGCGCTGCTTTCTCAGCGCTTGGTACTACCAAACCTTCGCTGTCCAGTTCCCAAGCGTTCGCCCAAAGTGAATCAGAACGGCCACCAATGTGAACAATGCGCTTAACGTCCTGACCAAAAGTATAAATTTTTACCTCACTCAATTCACAACCCTGGCCCATAATCAACTCTTCAAAGAACAAGGTGCGCGGTATATTGAAATAACCCCACTCATGATTCGCTTTGCCATGATCAAACGCCAACATCCTGCCGCCAGCTTCCCGTAGGCTTTTAACATCACTTACACCATTCTCAAAAATACAAACGTCACCTTGACCATGGTTAGATTTAAACGCCAGAGGCATCTTGAACATAAAGTCTGGCAACGCAAGAAGGTCGTCTGGATTATCCGACTGCCAAACTACGTTGGCCATTCTCAACTCAGGAGCCCTCTTTGCCACCCAAGACTTGCAAGCAAGTTTATCTGAAAGAATGGTAAATCTCGGGTCATGATCAACAAACTTACGCCAAAGATACTTTTCATTGTAAGTTTTCGGCACAGCGAAGAAGGGAAGCGTTTTCGTAATTTTAAGGTATCGGCGGAATGCGCCAGGCTTGGTTAAAAAGAGTAAAAGATGATAAACGAATAGGATAATTTCTAGCAGCCTTTTACTTGCGGGCATGTGCATATAAAAGTCCCCAACCAACATGGACCCCGCGCTCATCGATTGAAACATCGAGGCCCTTAGTTACCTCGTCATAAACCGTCCTTAGACTGGCTTTATCAAGACCAAAAATCTGCTTCACATAGCGAACCATTGTCTCCTCATCCGGAAAACTCCAATCAAATCCATAATAATTCTCCGAAGTTACCTCAAAGCCGGCGCCCAACAGCAAGCGTGAAAAATCTCCTGCAGAGAAAAAAAGACCGTCATGACCAGTATGCGTGTAACGATCCACAGTGCCATTCAGAAAATCGGCAACCCGGCTGCCAGCCATAACATCGGCTACAGCGATTACTCCACCGGGCTTTAACACTCTGTACGCTTCTGAAAAAACAAGATGGCGCTCGCCCCGGGAGAAGTGGTGTAAACCAGCCAGACTTCCGAGCTTGTCGGCATACAAGTCTGCCAGCGGCATCGCCGTCATTGGCGAAATCTTTACCAGATAGCTGGAAGAGAGCGAAGATGCGAACTGCTCAGAGGGCTCTACGCAAACCGGCATCGCACCCGCTGAAAATATGACATCCGCGAGATAACCGCCGCCGGCTGGTGCATCAATGATTACCTCTCCAGGTGTGGGGTTGAGCAAATCCAAAAGAATCTGCCTCTCAGTCGCCCGGGCAGCTGGGCAGAGCTGCGACGCTAGATTATAAGATTTCCCCCTAACCTCAAAAATTTCCTTATACCCGACACCTTTCACTCAACAATCCTCATTTCTGCGCCATCACATTGGAGGCCAAAATTTGCGGTCAGGCATGCGTCAGCACTTGATAAATTGTCAGGTGCTGCTCAACAACGCGCTCCAGTGAAAACTCCTTCTCTGCCAAACGTCGGCCGGCCAAACCGAGTGATGCCCGTTTTTCAGGGTGTTGCACACAAAACTCTATCGCACTGGCTAAATCCATGGCCGACTTTGCCGGCACCAGTATCCCTGACTCCCCCGGAACTATTGCATCCCGGCACCCCGGCCAGTCTGACGTCACCACTGCTCGCCCACAGGCAGCTGCTTCGATCAACGTTTTCGGAACCCCTTCACCATAGTAGGATGGCAAACATACCACGTGGGAACTCATGTAAAGTTCAGCAACATTGGTACAGAATCCTAAAATCGAGACAACACCCTCGCTACGCCACTGAGCAAGCGTTTGTTCATCGACAGACCCAGGGTTACCAGGATCAATCTCCCCAGCTAACAGAAATTTGGCAGGCACGCTGCGAGCATTAAGGATTCGTGCTGCCTCCACGAATTCAAATACACCTTTTTCCCTAAGCAAACGAGAGGCCATAACAATTTTCGGGACACCCTCTGGCTCGGGCCGATGAACATATCGTGATAAGTCAACGCCAGAACCGGGAATGATTACATCGGCTCCCTCGCGAACGGCACCAGCCCTAATTAACGTTTCTCTATCCTCATTATTCTGGAAGATTATGCGCAAGTTATCGTGCTTTAACGCTGAACGATATAGCGTTTTGACCATAAAACGTCTCAGAGCCTGAACACCTCCGCCCTCATTGAAAGCGGTGCCCAAACCAGAAACAGCCACCACAACCGCCCTGACTCCCGTTAGTCGAGCGGCCAAGCCACCGTAAAGGACTGGCTTAATCGTAACCAGATGCACAATCGACGGTTTTAACAACCTGAACAAACGCGCAAGTGACCACAAAGTTCGGAGTTCCTGGATGACTTGCTGACCACTACGAGTAATCGGTAGAAGATGGTGATCGAATCCGTGCTCAACAATGTCAGCGACCTTTTCACCAGGCCCCGTCGCAATCGAGACCTTATAACCGTTGGCCCTCGCGGCAAGAGCAATTGGTAAACGATGCGAAAGAAAAAAAGCGGGGCAATTTACAACTATCAGAAGATGCGAACTGTTAAGGCTTGCATATTCTTTGAGGTACCTCTTAACCATTGAGTCCAGCGAGAATCGCTCTGCATGCTGCCTACTAGCCTTTGCCAGGGCCTGAGCACCAACCGAATCCAACCTTAATCGGAGATTTACGATTGCATCCGCCCATGCCGAAACCGAAGTTACGTCCCTAACCAGAGAGATTGAATCACAGCCAGAGAGCACTTCATTCAAGCCGGGAACATCGGAGCCAATCACCGGCAATCCTGTCGACATGCCCTCTACCGCTACAAGACCAAAACCTTCCCACACTGAAGGAATCAGTTGAACATCTGCATCTTGATAAAACCGACTGACGTCCTCAGCCCAGCCGGCAAGGTGCACGATATCATCCAGCCCCAGCTCCCCAATGAGAGACTCGAGCCGCCCTCTCTCAGAACCTTCTCCCACTATAATATAGCTTTCTATGCTTTGCCTCGCCGCAGCCACTGCACGAATGGCGGTGTCAAAATTCTTCTTGGGGTGCAATGAGCCCACGGAAACCAAACGTAGCTTTCTACCCTCCAGTCGGGGGCGGTATACCAGAGAGAATAATTTTGCTCCGTTAGGCGACACAACAAGCTTGTGCGTCAAATCAGGGCCAACCCAAACAGAAAGTGCGTCATACACACCTTTGCTAATACACAAGACTCTGAGATATCGTGAGTAGAGCCAACGGTCTAACAATTTCAACCAACGCACGCGTCGCCGATTGTGTGTATTGTGTTCGGTATAAACCAATGGCAGATTCATAAAAAGAGTAGCGAGTGCAACATATAAAAATGGCCAGGTGAGGTGTGCATGCACTATCAACCCCGGGCACTCCCGCCGTTTCTTCTTCAAGAAGCGGCGAAGCTTTAATATGGCCATAGGCGAACGCTTGCCCACACCCAATGAGAACTCGCCCGCATCCAGACTCCTGCCACCAGACGAGAAAAACACAACCTCCGACTCCACCCCCTCAAGACCATATCTGCGATGAGTCTCACGAACCAAAGCCTCTGCGCCGCCCGCTACTGGCTCCGTAATCACCTGAACAATCAAAAATTTGCTCCCACTCAAAACGAAACGCCCATGCCGAAAAGGACTTCACGGGACGAAAGAAAATAATGTCCAAAAAAGTATATTAAAAATAAGGAACCAAACATCACAAAAGACCGCCCCTGAAGCGACAGTCCAGCCAGCAAAACCAACGGCAGTACACTCTCGAAAACACGGCCGGCCAGCGGAGAGGTAAAATACAAACCAAGATACATCGCTACGAAAGCTACCTCAGCACCATGGCGGATGATCCAATGCGGTCTTTGCGCCATGAACAGGCCAAAAATTAATGCCCAGAAAACAAACGCTTTGCCAGAACCTGTCACCACTGCGTTTGCATATCGCTCCCCTTGTCGTACACCCAACAAAGAGGCAACTTCTACAATAAAAAAGGTGGAGCATGCCGCGAGCGCACCGATTAAAAGCGGCGCCAACCAATACTTCAGCTTAAAAAAAGCAAGAACCTGATAGGCCGCCAGAAAAGCCAACACAATGAAAAAAGAAGCATGCATGAAAGGTGTGACAGCAATCACCAACCACCTATTACTGCCCCTACACAACAACCAACCATAAAGAAACAAAGCAATCGCATAACCTTGCCGCAGTTGCATTACATAATTCTTGAGAACCTGTGGCAGAAGCAAAATCAGAACCAGCCACACCACCATCCGAAGATTGTGATTGAGAACACAAAAAGCAGCCAGAAATGAAAAGCTGAAAATCAGAACCTCAAGCACGGCAGGTCCAGACAAAAACAGCCCCGGCACATAATTTACAATGAGGAAAAGTGGCTCATTGAACAGAATGGGAAGAGAGCCCTGAAGCCAGTAACTCAGCATCGATACGCCTGGTTCCGTAGCATAAACCAGGTAATTATCCCGGTCTTTAAATAGATCCAGCGGCAGAACAAAAGCCAGAAAATACGCGTACAAGCTTGCAAATATAACTGGCCAAAAACGCTCAAGGCTTAGCGTAGTAGAGGCCTTCACGGGGAGGGCTCCCGGTAAGCCAAACTCTCAAGAGCAGCCTCAAGTCTCTTCACCTGCGCATCTTTACTGAAACGTTCCATGCCTGACGCAGCAGCTTGCCAAGCATCAAGGAACTGTTCCGAATTGCTCAGTAATTGAGCAACCCTATCACGCCAAGCGATGGTATCACCGGCTGCAATCATCAAACGCTGCTGATAAGCAACAGCCTCACGCAAGCCACCAATGTCTGAAACCAACAGCCACTTGCCCGCCGCCAACGCTTCAACTGCTACCCGACCAAATGGCTCGGCCCAAAGAGACGGCACCAGAATCAAGTCTGCTACCGTGCAAAACTCTTCTTCGATATCACACCAACCGACGAACAGAACATTATCTTGCTCCACCTGATCGCCGGGCGCTATGCCAGGATACCCAACAATTCGAAAGCGCAGGTTTGGAAAATCCCTCGCGAGTGCCCGCACAACCTGAATCCCTTTTTTGTTACTGGTTCCGACCATAGAAACCGTTCTGATGCCACCGACAAAAGGCCGGCCGCGCGGCTCAACATCAAGAGGGGGAAAAATCACACTCATCGGCACTGATCCGGGAACGGATTTTTCACAATACTCAGCCATGAATTCGCTGTTTGGTAGCAGCATATCTGCTTTAGCAACAGCCGCCGGCCCAAACTTTCCAAGAGCTAACCGCTTTATCCAGTTCTTCAGCCAGGCTTTTCCGCCCGCCGGCTTTTCAAAATTTTCGTATGCGCGTATGAACACAGCAACAGGCACACCAAACGCCTTCCCTAACCTGAGCGCCACTCCCAGCGCTTCTGTGCCTGTAAGTAAAACATCAGGCGCATGTGCGCTGCACTCCGATAAGGTTGCTAAAGACCGACGATAAAGCTGCCAACGGGACAAAAACCATCCCAACGCCCCGGAACTGCTCCCAAATTCTTTAACGTCAACACCACTTTCCTCAAAAGCACCAATACCCCCAGCGTTCAAAGTGATAACGCTTACCTCATGCCCCAGCGCCGCAAGCCCTTCCAGCAGAGATTTATTCGAAAGCTCCCCTCCTCCCACATTACCGACAAATGACACTGGCCGGTAACTGGGCAGAATAGCCAAAATACGCATTACGTCTCACCCTGTCCTGCCTGGCCACCGGTACTGGCCCGATCAGGCAACTGAGGGGTATCCGTACAATGAGCTAGCCAGTGCATTAATTGCATCAAGTTAGCTCGCTGTGTATTTTTCAATGGTGCTTCTGTCAGCAAATAGGTAACGGAAGCGTCGTGCTTTAGTAAGGGTTCAATAGAAGCCCGGCTCGCATTCTGCTCTGCAGCTTCTCGCCAGGATGGATCAGAAAACAATCTGTTCCAATCATTCCAAGGCCCTTCGTTGCCATCAGGCCGTCTAATCAAGCCTGCTAATGCGCGCACGAACCAAACCGTAAAATGTATGGGTATATTCTGCCACCAACTAAAGTAAGGTAAGCGCCCATCTGCATGTAGCGCCCATTTTGCTGGTTTAAGAAACACCCGCGTAGCTCGATTGAATAGCCGGCGGTTTAGCTTCCAGGCTGTAGGTACGGCAGCACCCACTTTGACCGCTTCCTTGCACATATAGGGCTCATAAGAGGCAAACAGCCGCCGGTTGGCATGCAGGTTTGGCATATCGTTGTGCATGCTGCTCGGGTACAAGTGAAACCACTCTTCTGCCGTGTTCGGCCGAAGCTTCCTTACCTCTTCTAGCCGGGACCACTGGCGTTTACGCACCTCGCTGGCCAAAGTAAGAAAATCTGAAAACTTACCAAACCTCGCCCCGGGAGGCTGATAACCGGACCGTTTGATTTGCGGAAGAAAGGGCAGTTTGCCATAGCCTTTAAAAAGCCGAACGTGAACACACTTGAGTAACGTATCCGAGAAAAAACCTCCGAACACCGCAGAATAGTCAGCCAGATCAAATTCCCGATTGAAACCGATGGTATGAGCGTGCGTATACTGGCTCCCTAAACCAACCAGCCGCGCCGCCTCTGGCAGAATATCGAGATAGTGTGTTGGCGCTCGATACCCAACATGAAAGCGAGCGCCGTAAATTTCAGCAATCTTACGGGCAATCTGCCCCTCACGGTTCATACCATCCAAGAAAATGAACGCATCCCTGGTTATTACCTTGGGTATCATGCCTGCGAGAGCCCTGGAATCCTCGCCACCGCTCACAAACTGAGCAACCCGCTCCATTTTTTTTGTCACCCGCTCCACATACCCCGAAAGGCCATCAGAGAGCACCGCCGCTGCATCATCCAGAGCCTCAAAATAATTGTCCTCAACAGGCTGCCAATACGGTTTCACCTCCCTGGGGCGCCCCGCATTGAGAATGATTTCGCTGCTGGCTGCACATTGACGGATGCGTTCATACACCGTAAACGGATAGGTCACTATGTCGTTAAGTAAAAAGTCGGTCACTGATACCCAATCCAGATTGGATTGCTCGCCGGTTACCGCTGCCAGAGCATCAACATGAGTGCCCAGGCAATAACTCGATGACGACTGCCAAACATAAACGGGTATAAAACTCATCAAATCCGTCACACAACGAACCACCCGTTCCTGCTTATCCACAAGAATTATGGTGAAGGGACCACTCAGATCCTCATCCCAGCGAATCGCCCCGCTAACAATCCACCGCTCGAAAACAGCCCTGGCGCCCTCATTACAGGGCTCCTCGCCCACCAAAAAATCATTATCACGAAAGTAAAGAACAGGGCCGCCAATCACCACCGCGAGATAACGTTCTGTCTCAAACGGTTTAAACCCCCGATAGTGCCCTTCGCTCACAGCCAGAGAACCCCACGTGCCATGAAATTCTTCGATAACCGGTGGGGTTAACTCGTAAATAGAACTGAGGGCACATGCCAACTCGCCCTCAAGGCGCCGCTCCGAAGAAAAGAGATAATCGCTCACTTAGCCAACCTAATACTTTTATACATGGTCAAACCAATTAACAAACAGTTCAAAAACACACCGGTGAGGGAGAAAAACACAACCGCCAGAAGGTCCGACTCATACACCCAGAACCCAAGAAACAGAGCTGTCACTCGTAAACCGACACTGACAATCTCATATACTAAAAAGAACCCCTGCATCCCGAGTGTCTGGATCGCCACAACACTCGGCCGATTAAGAAAACCAAAATACAGCCAGAGGGCCAGCCACCGTGCATATTCTCCGGCGGTTACCCATTCGCTGCCAAAAACGACCCCAAACAACCAAGGGCCAAATGCAACGACTAATGCAAAAGGGGCAAAACCAACCCCACCCAACGCCAGCGTGGCTTTCCACAACAATGGCCATACGGATTCTTGCCTCTGGGCCGCTTCTGCAATCTTGGGATAAAACACGTCCCCTACAGACTTACTGATTAGCAGAACAGGAGCTCCAAGCACCGTCTTACCCAAACTGTAAAAACCTGCCGCGGCGGGCCCCGAGAAACTGGCCAACATTAACACCGGCAAGCCCTGAGAGAGGGCATTAATCATCACCTGTGGCGCTCTAAACATCGGAAAATCCCGGTAACGCCCGGCAAGCTGCCAAATATTCGCACGGTCAGCGCCACCGGCCGGCCCTCCCAACCGTTCAACCCCCACATTTCTTCTTACCCCTAACCATAAAAAGCAGGCGTGTAACGCATGCCCAGCCGTCGCCAGCACAATCAAAGTGGCTCCTGCCGGATGCCACAAACCGAACCCTGTTTTGGCCGCATTCAAAGTTAAAGACTGAGCCACCGCTACCCGGGCAATAGACTTAAAAGCCTTTCGACGTATCAACAACTGCTCCAGGATTTGCTGACCAGCAGCAAAAAACATGGCCAACGGTATAAACCACATAAACTCAGACAGCGGCTCCAAGCCCACGGAATAAAGCAGCTTATCCCCGAAAACGAAGAGCAGAAGTAATACTAATAACGAAAGACCAGAAGCCAGAACAGCGCAAAGCCTCGCGAGAGCATGTGCCTCTTGGTCATTTTTCGGCAAAACGATAGCAATGGGATAAGTCAACGCCGCCACAGGTAACACAATCGCTAATACCGCTAAAAAAGTGCCCAAAAGACCGAAGGCCTCCGGCCCGTACAACCGGGTTATCAGCGGTGCAAACGCCATCGTAATAACCTGGGCACCCGCAGTACCAGATGCGACAACCAATACGTTGCGAACAAAACGGCTACGATGAAGGCGAGTCAACACAGAGCGCAAAAGATCACCGGCTTGTGATGGATTGAAATGGCCGATACGGTGCGGACCACCCCAGCCATTCATAGGTGTGCGAATGGTCCACTTGCAGCGTACCGCACAAACGGCCAATTGCCGCCTGCTTTCCCAGCACAGTTCCAATGAACTTCAAACACCAAACCGGCACGGGCAACAACAAAGGCCGGGCCCCTTTTACCGCAGCCATCGCGCGCACCATATCGCGAACACTCAGATCTTGTTGGTCGCTGGGAATAAATACCTTGCCTGCTGCATTGGGGTGGTACACGCAACACTGCAGAAAGTCCGTCAGGTTCGGCAGCGAAACCAGGCTGCGCACATTGTTCAGGCAGCCCATCGGCAGTGGCTTTCTCGCCACCGCAGCCGCCTCCAACCTGGCAAAATTACCTTTCACACCCTCACCGTATACAAGCGGCGGCCTAACTATAACCAGCTCACAATGGCCCTCAAGTACCTGCCGCAGAGCCTGCTCCGCCTCCCACTTGGATTGCCCGTAAGCATCTTGGGGCTGAGGAGCGTCCAACGGATGAAACGGCGCGCGGCCGTCTGTGGATTCACCGTTCACCTTGATGGAGCTGAGATAAACAAAACGCCGAACATCAGCTTTCACAGCTGCTTTCGCAAGATTGACAGAATACTCCACGTTCACTTGACGATAGTCTGCCAAAGCGCTTGATGTTGCTTCGTCCATGACATGTGCCCGGCCGGCGCAGTGCACGATGGTGTCAACTCCGCCCACAGCAAGGTCTAAGTTCTCCAGACTAAAAGGATGACTTAACACCCTTTGCTCTGTATTTATTGGACACTCTTGCCGACTCTTACGGGATAAAGTTCGGACATTAAATCTACCCTCATTAGCCAGGGCGCCAACCAGATATCCACCAACGAAACCGCTGGCGCCGGTAACAAGTACTAGCGGTTTCGAATGGTCGCCGAGCTCAGCCACCAAGCACCTCTTTTTTGCCCGCACCCAAGCTATACATCCACAAACTCACTGCCGAAAACGTTGTAAAAAACACCAAAGGGCCCGAGTGAGGGACTGCGTTGGCTATCAATGATGCAGGCAGCATAACAAGCATCATCACACCTCCATACAAAAGCGTTACCGGCAAATGTCTTCCAAAGCGCCTCGCTAACTTTTGATATGCGTGAAGATTATGGGCTTGCAAAGGGTTTTGGCCGGTAGCAACGCGCGTGATTAACGTTACCGTCGCATCTGAAATGAACAGTGTTAGCAGAATCAGCCAACTCCAAAGGCTGACATTTGTTTGTGACGCTGACAACAGCATTAAAAAACCTATCAAAAACCCCAGAAAACCACTCCCGCCATCACCCATAAATATTTTTGCCGGAGGCCAATTCAGTATCGTGAAACCTAAAACAGCAGCAAGCATAAAAATACACATCCAACTCCATTCATTGAATCCCATATACCAGAAGTTGAGAGCCATACCCGCAAACAGTGCCAACGCCTGTACCGCAGCGAGGCCATCGATACCATCCATAAAGTTATATAAATTTATAAGCCAAACCCAGGACACCAGTAAAATGAGCCAAAGAAGATAGATTGACGATGAATCTACACTGTACCCAACAATCGAGAACGTAGGCAGGCGGGGAACCGACCAAAGCCCAATAGCAACAATCAGAAAATGCAACGCCAAACGTAATTTCGCAGAAACATCACCAAAGTCGTCCCACACCCCCACGGCTAACATCGCAAACCCGAGGCCGACAAATGCAAACATGGACGTGTCTGGCACCCAGTCGAGCATAGAGAACATGATCCCAAGCATTATCGCAGTAGCGGCAATAGCGATTCCTCCTCCATGAGGAGTCGGTACGGTATGAGCGCAACGTTCACTGGGCGCAACCAATGCCTGTTTTTGAATCGCCCACGCGCGAACGCCCGCGGTTACCGCCGTCGCGAAAACTACGATACCGAAAACCAGTAACACCAAAGCGAGAGTTACGCCTGTCATACCCGCACCAAAAGCAGAATTGTGGATTAGCCGCGTGCAACGGCCCAACAAAAAAAAAGCCGCAAAAGTAATATCGCGGCTTCATTATGAACGAAACAAGTACTAAATATACATTACGAGCTCACAATAAGCGACAGCACCCAACAGGCCAGCTCAGCAGATTTGATCGTGTTCCAACACCTACCCCTCACAACAAGCGGAACTCTAGCCAAGCTTGATCACATTAGATGAAGGCAGCGCCGAACGGTCATCCAAATCACCATTTGCCCAAACCAAATCAGACACCCCGCCGTTCGGCACATAGCCGGTATGGCTACCTTTCAGGAGATTGACCGCCGCTCCACAATCGAATGCCTGACTCGCCCGCCCCAGCCCCTCCAATATCCGATGCACCTCCGGCCAGGTAAGAGATATCTCCCGGGCCATCATGATTCGCGGGTGAGCGGTACCCTGGGGGTTGTTACCAATTAGCAACTCTTCAAACAGCTTTTCTCCCGGCCGTAAGCCAGTGAAGACAATCTCAATATCGCCATCAGGATGGGCCTCGTTTTTCTCTTCTAACCCCATCAGGCGTATGATCTTGCGGGCCAGATCAACAATCTTGACTGGCTCACCCATATCAAGAACAAACACTTCGCCACCCTCCCCCATGCTGCCAGCCTGCAATACCAACTGGCTGGCCTCTGGAATGGTCATAAAATAACGAATGATGTCAGGATGGGTTACGGTAACCGGGCCACCATCGCGAATCTGGTCGCGGAACAAAGGCACGACAGAACCAGACGAACCAAGCACATTGCCAAATCGCACCATTGAAAACACAGTGCCAGACTGCCGCTGGGCCAGTGCTTGCAGCACCAACTCTGCGGTTCTTTTCGTCGCCCCCATTACGTTGGTAGGCCTGACAGCTTTATCAGTTGAAACCAGAACAAATCGTTCTACGCCAGCGGCGATGGCAGCTTCTGCCGTGTGCCAGGTACCAAATACATTATTCTGAACACCCTCAATCACGTTGTGCTCAACCAGAGGAACATGTTTGTACGCTGCCGCGTGATACACCGTGTCAACATCGAACGCCCGCATCGCTACCTCACAGCGGCGACGGTGAACCACACTGCCCAGGAGCGGGCAAATCTCAACACCCAAGTTTTCGATCACATTGATAGAACGAAGCTCGCGTTCAACGTTGTAAAGGGCAAACTCCGACATTTCAAATAAAACCAAAACCCGCGGCTTGTGGCGGATGATCTGCCGGCACAACTCAGAACCAATGGAACCACCGGCGCCTGTCACCATCACCGACTTATCGAAAAGGCCTTCAGAAATTTGTGCGCTGTCTGGCCGCACAGGCTCGCGACCCAAGAGATCCTCGATCTCGAGATCACGAATATCGTTAATGCGCTTATCGCCTGAGATCAACTCAGCCATGCTGGGCACGGTTTGAACGGGAACAGCCAAAGGCTCCAACTGCTTAAGAAGCCTTTTTCGATCTACCTTGGAATCAATATCCAGAGCCAACAGAAGTCGTTTAACCCGGTGCTGGCGCACTGCGCGCTCAATGTGGCTGATGTCGTAAACCGGGATGCCGTTAACCAACGTACGGTGGTTAGCTTTCAAAAAGCTGATAAAAGCAACTGGGCGATACTCGGTACCCTGCTCTAAAGCTTGACAAAGCTGAAGCCCTGTCTCGCCAGCACCAATAATCGCTACGGGCTGTTTGTTACGTCCCGCAGGGTGCATTACCAGCATACGGACACCCATACGGCTGCCAGCTACAAAGATAAATGCCAGGGCGGCGTATATGATGGGCACCGACCGAGGCACCGCAACTTCAAGCCAAAAGCCAAGAAAAATCAACACCAATGCCGAAGTTACCGTCCCCACTACCACCGTCAGAAACGCGCGATCACTCAGGTAACGTACCACCGCCCGATAAAGACCCAGACGAACGAATACCCCCACAGTAATAACAACCGTCAATAGGGAAAGAACAATCTGCGGCTGAGTGGGCACCCAGAGTTGCTGATCAAAACGTAGGGAGAAAGCGGCCCACAGCGCGAAAGTCAACGCCACAACATCGGCGGCAATAGACACAATCCGTTTGTGAAACCGAGAAAGGTTCAGAAATTTCTCAAACATCCGTTAACGTCCTTGCAAGCTGTTGGGCCGAGAGGAATTCATCGTATCAGAATCAGCTCTTACCACTTGTAAAAACCGTGCAAAATATTTTTGCAAGCCATTAAAAATTATCACATAACCCAAACCAAACGATACTTCACATTGCAGTGCGAATTCAATTCAAAGCCTGCACAGCTACCCCCCTGATGACATCACAGGTTTTCTCAATCTCAATGCAGGACATGGTCGGGTGAACAAGAAACATCAAACTGGTTGCGCCCAACGTTTGTGCCACAGGTAATCGAACTTCCGGCCGCCAGCCGGTGCCCTCGAACGCTGACTCAAGATAAACCTCGGAGCAGGAACCCTGGAAGCAAGGCACCCCACGGCTAACAATCTCGTCTATCATCCTATCCCTACTCCATCCCCCTGAAAGGCGATCAGGCTCAATCTGAATGTAGCACTTGTAATGAGCATGTCGACATTTGCTCTCTTGGTGGCAACTGGCCTGACAAACCTTACCGCACGCAAAGGCAGGCGCTCTCAAACCCGGAATTTCTCTTGCCGTTGCCCAAATACGCTCGGCATTACGAGCGCGAGCATCCGTCCAGTCCGGCATTTTACGGAGCTGAATTCGGCCAATCACCGCCTGCATCTCCGTCATCCGCCAGTTAGTGCCAAACGAATCGTGCAGCCAACGGAACCCGGGGGGGTGCTCTCGCTCATAAACCGCCTCCCAGCTCTTGCCGTGATCCTTATATGACCACATTCTGGACCAAAGCTCCCGGTCGTTGGTGGTCACCATGCCACCCTCACCGCCGGTGGTCATGATTTTGTCCTGGCAAAACGACCAACAGCCCACATGCCCAATGGAGCCCACCGAACGCCCCTTATAACGGGCGCCATGGGCCTGGGCGCAGTCCTCAATAACGTATAGCCCAAACTCCTCCGCCAGGGCCATAAAGCCATCCATATCACAAGGCCAGCCCGCCAGATGTACACACACAATGGCGCGGGTACGGGGGGTAATCACCTGTCGTACGGTTTCCGGCGTGATGTTCTGGGAGTCCGCATCCACATCCGCAAACACCGGCACCGCGCCAGCCGTCACAATACTGGACGCAGACGCCAGGAAGGTTCGCGGCGTCACCACCACCTCATCACCCTCGCCAATACCCAGCGCTTTCAACGCCAAATCCAGCGCCACCGTGCCGTTAGCCAGGGCTATGGCGTATTCGGAATCCGCAAACTGCGCAAACTCCCGCTCAAACTCGCGGCACTCCTGGCCAGTCCAGTAATTCACTTTATTGGAGAGAAGTACATCGCGCACTGCATTGGCTTCTTCCTCAGAAAAGGAAGGCCAGGGGGAAAACGGTCCGTTTAACATGGTTACTCTGTTAGTCGTTTGAAAACTCGAATGCTGTTAAAAGCGGAGAGAAAAGAAATGCTTTTTTTGCCACGGACGCACACGGACATTCGCGGACCAAGCAAAAAGGTTTGGGGCCACCCGACAAGATCAGCGACAAAGCTCACGATCAGGTATATCAGCAAACCCCTCAGCCACCACCTGCTCTAGCTCAGACGCAATACCATCTGCATACGTGCTCTATCAAAAAACTGGCGCGGCTCTTTTTAATCGCCAGCCACACCGCACTGCGCCGAATAATATCGGGCCCGAGCTCAACCTCCATCGCCGCTAGCCTGTCCGCAATCGCGTATTTACTCGCCAGTAGGTTCAGAGCTAATCCAGTCACCAAGCGCCTCTGCCGGCACTTCCGCAAACAGCCTCGCTAGAAACTCCAGTGCCACCCCTTCATGTTTCAACGCGAACGCGAGGTGAGCACCCAGCGACGCTTGAGGTCGCATCGCCTCCGTATAATACTCCACACGGCGACCGGCTTCCTGATGGGTTTGGCGCCTGAGCCCGATACGGCTCTCAACAGGCAACGGCTGGATTGCCCGCACCTTGTAGCGTGCTGCTAACCACGAATAGCCGATTTCATCGCCGCTCATCGTGCTCAAAATGATTATCCCACCGAAAAAATGCTTAAAAACCAAGATACCGAACAAAAACAATTCTAGCAGCCGTTTAATCTTCTTTCCGTGTTCTTCCGGGGCAATGCCCTCGGCCAGGCGTTGCACGTGGGTGGAGGTGTTGGACTCCGGGAATTACCAGGTACCCTCTGAACAAATGATGATGTTTTTCATCTTGGCTCTTTTCCCTGGGGTTAATTGGAAATCCTTTTTCTGGCCTTTCAATGCCCCTTGCGCATCCTCTCAAGCGCCGCCTCAGCAAGAAACGCCGAGCGGGATCGAGCCTCGGCTGGGTGCTCTTGCACATACCGGTCAATCTGCCTCAATACCAAGCTTGGTACCGTGATATTGATCTTCTCTGCCTTGCCAAGAAACGGCGTTATATCCACCTCCACAAAGCCCCAGATAGCCCCGTCAAAGTCAGGATTGCGCCTATGCAGAGCAATCGTCTGAGCAGCAGGGATCTCCTGGCCCATCTCCGCCAGCAGCTCCAGGTGCCCCTGGATCGCCTCCCTGGCGTTGTCCAAAGCCTCATCTTCACTACTGCCAGCAGAAAAACAGCCCGGAATATCCGGCACCGTCACGCCAAACTGCTTGCCGTCATCTGTATGAAGTGCAACTGGAAAACGCATAGCCAATACCTCTGCTTTTGGCATCCCATGCCGAAACATTTACTTCCACCCCGCCTGTTTCCAGATACTTCTCAGAGTACCCTTTGGAATTTCAGATTTCGGGTGAGGTAGCGTGACCAACCCTGGTTTTTCGGGATGCTTGAAGTGGTGGTGACTACCCGTCACACGAACCAGCTCCCATCCATCTTTCTCGAGTCTCTTTTTGACTTCAGAACTTCTCATGCAAATCCTTTTGCCTTAGTGGGTACTATAACCACCGCCAATTTTTAATCAACACCATAACCACCTTTCCAGGGGTATTTATTGCCACGGACACTCACGGACCCACACAGACAAAGCAAGTAAAGTTCTCCAAACCAACCAGGCTACAAAGGGGTCGTACCCCGCAGGGGTATGACCCCACCCTTCTGCCAGCGCCGATCTCCGGCGTTCAGCTCTTCCGGGGCTCAAACACCTTGGCCGGATTGCCCACCACCGTAACCCCTGGTGGGACATCTTTGGTCACAACAGCGCCCATACCAACCAAAGTACCTTCACCCACCTCAATCAGCTGCCGAACTGAAGCACAAGCACCTATCCAAGCCAGCGAGCCAACCCCAGCCCCTCCGGCCAAAACCGCATTCGGGCTTACATGGGCAAAATCACCCAACCTGCAATCGTGCTCCACCACGGCTCCGGTATTCACAATGCAACCCTCACCAACATCGGCACAGGCGTTGATAACAGCATTGGCAAAGATCACCGAACCGGCACCAACCACGGCATATTCACTCACCACCGCAGAAGGATGGACAATAGAAACCAGCCTGGCACCCGAGGCAGCTAACTCTTGCTGCTTCTGCTGACGAATCAGGTTATTACCTATGGCCACTACAAGTCCGGCAAAATCACCTAAACTCGCCCGCAAATCCGCTGTATCCCCAACAACTGCCCAAGGCCCATTCCTCGTCAGCTCCGGCCAGGCATCATCAAAAAAGACCACATCGTCCCACCCTGCAAGCCCAGCTGCATCAGCTACAACCTTACCGTGGCCGCTGGCACCCAGGATGGCAAGGCGCATCAATCTTTACTCCCGGTAAATCTGGACATGGTTACTTCTCCATCCCCACTGATTCCATCCCGAACCAATACCCTTTTTACCGTTAAGAACAGAATCTTCAAATCCAGCCACAACGAACGGTTGTCCACGTACCACACATCCAACTGAAACTTATCTTCCCAGGAAATGGCATTACGACCATTTACCTGCGCCCAACCCGTTACACCAGGGCGAACCTCGTGGCGGCGATATTGCTTCTTTGAATACAGCGGCAAATATTCCACCAACAACGGCCGAGGGCCTACCAAACTCATGTCGCCTTTAAGAACGTTCCACAGCTCCGGCAACTCATCCAGGCTGGTAGAACGCAGAAAACTGCCAAACGGCGTCATGCGCTGGTCATCTGGCAGTGGGTTGCCGTGTTTATCGGTGGCGTCCAGCATGGTGCGGAATTTCACCATCTCGAAGGGCTTACCATTAAGGCCGGGGCGGGTTTGGCGGAACAATACCGGTGAGCCGAGTTTGCGGCGGATCAGTAGAGCTACAATCCCTATAACAGGCAGCAGAACTATCAGGGCGAAAACAGAGGCCAACACATCCAATACACGTTTAATCACTTAACCCCCATCTCCCCCAACATAAACTCATTCACCCGATGAACATCGTACTTCTGCTCCGCCACCTGTCGTGACCGCTGCCCCATCGTGCCCACCAACTCAGGCTTCTGAATGAAGCGAACCATAGCCGCTGCCAACTCATCCACGGCCTGCACAGGCACCAGAAACCCGTTATCGCCATCGGTCACGGTTTCCCGACAACCCGGTGCATCTGTGGTGATTACCGGGCGGCCCATGGCCATGGCTTCCAGGACGGTGCGGGGAGTGCCCTCACGGTAAGAAGGCAACACATACACATTGCAGTCCGCAATGGCCGGGCGCACATCCGCCAATTTGCCCATAAACTCAAGCGTGCCTGAATTCACCCATTCATCCAGTTCATACTGGCCAATGGCATCCGGGTTGTCATCTATCCACCCCACCAGGCGAAACACCGCATTCGGGTGATCAGCTTTCACCTTTTGAGCGGCCTGGGCGTATTCGCGAACACCTTTGTCACCCAACAAACGAGCAATCAGAAGAAACGACGGCTGCTGCGGTAACGGTGCCAAAGCATAACCTGTCACATCCACACCAGAGCCATTCACCACACAGGAAGGAATAACCGATGGCAATAACCTCAGTTGCCGGAACAGGGCCTCGTCATCTGGGTTCTGGAAAAACACTTTGCGACTTTTGGAAAGCCCGAACCGGTATAACCGCTGAATCAGCTTGCGCAGCAGGCCCCGCTTGCCAGAGGCCTCCCCAGTAAAGGCATAACCTAAGCCGGTAACCAATGCAAAGCGGTTGGGAACACCCGCCAGCCAGGCCGCCAGAGAGCCATAGATGACCGGCTTGATGGTATACCCCAGCACATAATCCGCCTGAATTCGGCGCATTAACCGCCAAAGTTCACGCACCGTGCTCAAATCCGCTAACGGATTAGTTCCGGTGCGCTTCAAACCAATGTTATGCAGGGTAATACCCAGGGATTCCAACTCCGCGCGGATAGCAGGCACATCGTCCAAGTCCGGCGCAGCTACGTGCACATCCAGCCCCTTTGCCACCAGAGCCTGTAACAAAGGGCCCCGGAACTTAATCAACGAATCGGGAAAACTCCCAATCAGCAAAAACGTTATCAAAGCCGCAAATCCGCCTCACCCAAAGGCAAAACACCCTTCAGATCAAACAACACACCTCCCGCCTTCAGATAACCCCGCAGATCCCCCACACTCATGGCGACATACTCATTATGTGGAACGGCCACAATCAAGCCATCATAGCTGCCTTTTTCCGGCGCATTGGTCAGGCTAAACCCGTATTCATGCTCAGCCTCGGCGTTGTCTGCCCAGCAGTCGGTAACATCTACCTGGCAGCCAAAATCCTGCAGCTCTTTCACCACATCAATCACACGCGTGTTGCGCAAGTCCGGACAGTTCTCTTTGAAGGTGAAACCCATTACCAGCACCCGAGCATTGGCGATGGTGTGGCCCGCTTTGATCATGGCCTTGACCAATTCCGACGCCACATAAGGCCCCATGCCATCGTTGGTACGGCGGCCAGCCAGGATGATTTCCGGGTGGTAGCCAATAGCCTGTGCTTTGTGAGTCAGGTAATACGGGTCGACACCAATACAGTGGCCCCCGACCAGGCCGGGTTTGAATGGCAGGAAGTTCCATTTAGTTCCGGCTGCAGCCAGCGCTTCGTGGGTATCAATACCGAGCCGAGCAAAGATCATCGCCAGCTCATTCATCAGCGCAATGTTCAGATCCCGCTGGGTGTTCTCTATCACTTTGGCGGCTTCCGCCACCTTGATAGAACTGGCTTTGTGAGTGCCGGCGGTGATGATATCCGCGTACAGGGCATCCACCTCTTCAGCAATCGCCGGAGTTGAGCCAGAGGTCACTTTCATAATGGTGGTTACCCGGTGCTCCTTATCTCCGGGGTTGATCCGCTCCGGGCTGTAACCGGCGTAAAAATCCTCGTTGAATTTAAGGCCAGACACCCGCTCCAGCACCGGCACGCATACTTCTTCCGTTGCACCGGGATAAACGGTCGACTCGTAAATCACAATATCGCCGGATTTGAGTACCTTACCTACGCTCTCACTGGCCTTAACTAACGGAGTGAGATCCGGCGTTTTGTAATCATCAATCGGAGTGGGAACGGTAACGATGAAAACCGTGCAGTCCGCGATATCATCCAATGAATCGGTAAATGACAACTGAGCCGCGCCGGCCAGCTCATCAGCAGCCACCTCACGGGTAAAATCCTCACCCTGCGTCAGCTCGGCAATGCGGTTGGTGTTAATATCAAAACCCACAACTGGGCGCTTTTCGCCGAAGGCAACGGCAAGGGGGAGGCCTACATAGCCCAGACCAATAACAGCAATGTTCTTCATTTAATTCTCCAAATACCAAGGCATCGCCTTAGCAATCCCCTCACGAATCCGATACTCCGGCGCATAACCCAGCTTACTCGCTGCCTTACCAATATCCGCCTGAGAATGCCGAACATCCCCCGGCCGGAAATCCCGGTACACCGGCTTTTTGTCATACACCACGCCATTCTCGGCCAAAGCACTCTTCAGCGCAGCGAACAGATCATTCAACGTGGTGCGGTCACCCACCGCCACGTTGTAAACGTCATTCTTGGCCGAATCTTCCGCCGTGGCCGCAAGCAGGTTGGCCTGCACCGCGTTCTCGATAAAACAGAAGTCCCGGCTGGTATCTCCATCACCGTTAATGAAAACGTCCTCACCGCGCACCATAGCTGCTGTCCATTTTGGGATGACTGCCGCATAGGCACCGTTCGGATCCTGCCTTTTGCCAAACACATTGAAGTAACGCAGTCCAATGGCTTTGAACCCATAGCTACGGGCAAACACATCGGCGTACAGTTCATTCACATACTTGGTAACCGCGTACGGCGATAGTGGCTTGCCTATATTGTCTTCCACCTTCGGCAACGCCGGGTGGTCGCCATAGGTAGAGCTGGACGCCGCATAGGTGAAACTCTTTACCCCCGCATCCCGCGCTGCCACCAGCATATTCAGAAAACCGGTAATGTTGGCCGCGTTGGTAGTAATGGGATCATTCAAAGACCGGGGCACCGAACCGAGTGCGGCCTGGTGCAACACGTAGTCCACACCCTCACAGGCCCGGGCACAATCTTCGGGATTTCGGATATCGCCTTTGATGAAGGTGAAGCGGGACCATTGCGCTGGCGACACCAGAGAATGAACTTCATCCAGATTGCTTTGGTGCCCGGTGGCAAAGTTGTCCAGTCCGATTACGCGTTGGTTTAGTTTTAGGAGGTGCTCAAGGAGGTTGGAGCCTATGAAGCCGGCGACGCCGGTGATTAGCCAGCAACCCTGGTCTGGCAACAATGAATTCGTTAAATCCAGATATCGCGACATACTTTCATCCTAAAAATTGAACCCTAAAACAGGTAAGACAACCTTAAAAGGTAGCCGATACAGTGATGCACGAAATTTACTGAATGGTTTTAAAAGCTTTGGTGTAGAAATCGACTCTACGTCTGCTTAAAACACCATCTGTATAGTTCTTAGCTATTTCGTAGTTTTTCCGTGCCATAAAAATCTGAAGGTCGGCATCACTCAAAACCTTTCGAAGATCCCGGCTTAACTTTTCTACATCCCCAGGCTGATGCAGAAACTCTTGATCAATGAGCTCGGGAATCCCACCTGCAGAAGAAGCTAATACCGGGCAACCCCGACTCATTGCTTCGATAGTTGCCCTCGGCAACCCTTCCAGAAGAGACGGTTGTAAAAACACATCTAAATCGTCTAGAAACCTTAAAACTTCATGGCCGGATGACAATTGACCGACCAATCTAACGTTTTCGTGCATCCCATGATCGTCAATCAAACCCTTAACATAATCGGGGGCTCCGCCGCCTGCCAACAGTAATTCAAATTCAATACCAGGATCACTTTGCTTCAATTTTTGCAGGGCTTTAATTGCTACACTGAAACCTTTGTACTTAACACCAACATTCGAGAGCATACCAATTTTTAGCTTTCTAGCCGGCGAGTCAATATTGATCCTACGCAAACGTACTTCTAAGACCGACGAATCAACCTCGCCAATGTGGACATTAGAGGCATTCTCTGTGATCTCGCCAGGGAAGGGATACTTTTCCTGAAGAAAGTGTTTCGTAACGTAGAGTGCCGCTGTCGAGTCTCTAACAATTCTACGCATCTTGAGAAACTTGATCGGCGCCAAAACCTTGCCTGCAAGATTTCCGTAATGCCACATACTATCCCATGCGCAACCCACTACTTCTGTAATGTAGGGTTTTCTCAGATCGACGCAAACGGCGTGCGCATAGGCACCAAGAGATGATGGTACACGGATAACAACAACATCGACCTCCTTTATTTGTTCACGTAGCTTTTCTTTTATTTCTGATGAGTATCGATAATAGTCAAAACCACCCTTCACCCTGTATAGCAAGTCAAAAACAACACCGTCGCTAGATGATTCGACCAAACCACCCTCAAGCTCGGTCAAAACAAAACCTCGAGCAACTACGCGAACCTCATCTATCATGCCAGTATTAAAATACCGAGACCAAGAATCTGACCTTAGGCCACCTGGTGAATAATTTTTACTTCCATAAACTCTAAAAACGTGGTCATGAACAAACAGCATCCTCATATGCGTTTCAACACCCTGGCAGGAACGCCCCCAATTACAACATTTGACTCAAATTCATCAGTAACAACCGCACCTGCTGCAACGACAGACCTACTCTTAACAGTAACACCGGAAAGTATCCTTGCTCCGCAGCCTATCCAAACATCGTCAAAAATAGTAACACGACCCAATTCTACAGCATTATACTTAATCGGAGTGTCTGAGTTTATCCATGTATGGTTAGAGGTTAATATACTCGAATTATGTGCTATTGAAATATTACTTCCGATTATCAATCCGCCATACGCATCAAAGTAGCAATTGTCATGAATACTAACATTATCTCCAATATTTAGTTTATGCCAGTTAAGTATACGAACATTAGTGCCGACTCGTACGTTTTTACCAACGCTTCCACACAAACACTTAAGAATCACATAGCGAATTCCAATAAACGGAAACTGACTAAACCTTGAAAAAAAATCCCAAAAAAAGATCAAAACAGATTTTGGCAGAATTTTAAAAATCAAACATAAAATGTTCAAAACTGAGGCATATCTTAGAAAAAGATCCCGACCGCTACTCATAAACACTAAGCTCCGAACACTTAATTATCAAATGCGACACAAAAACTACGATTGCAATACAAAAGCACTTAACTGTCACAGACAATTACCATTAGATAGATTTGTTTCAATTTAGAAAACTGGGGAAGTAAATCGTGATAGGCACTAATTTACTCTATACCGGTAGCTTCTATAATATAAAAAAATAAAACCTATAGGTTGGAGCTCTTTAGACTATAATTTTCCAAACTACTTCACGATTTTATTTACTGAAATCCGACAACCGATATCCAAGTGAATTCACGACTGCTTTCGCTCTAGAATCCCAAGTATATTCAGACTTGAACTTTAAGTGCGCATTTTCTGAGCAGTAATGTCTTAAGCTTTCATTACTCAGTAAGGAGTTTATAGCTGAAACCCACTGATCAAGAGATCCAGAATCGCAGAGTAAAGCATCAACACCATCCGAAAGCACCTCCTTAAAAACCGGAAGATCCGTACAAACAATCGCTTTCTTTGTTGCCATATACTCAAACAATTTCATTGGCGAAGTCCACTTTCCAATATTTCCTTTTCCTATAAATACGTCAGGATAATTAGGCAACAAAGCAATCTTAAAAGCTCCATAACAGCTATCGATATTTGCTGGATCAATGAACCCGAGAAACTCAACGTTGTTATGCTTAATCAACTTCCTGTAATGATCGATTTCAAATGGTTCCCCCCCAAACACCACATAGCTGACGTTAGGCATCCTATTCGCCAGCTCAACAACTCGCTCCACTCCTTTCCCTCTCTTAAAGCTTCCAACATACCCGACATCATAAACTTCGTTTTGATCAGTGACCCTAATACAATTTGCAGCATCGTGGTGTACAGAGATCCGGGAATCGGAAAATTCATAACTAGCTACAAGGTCATTTTTTAGCTCCTCAGATATACAAACTATAGAAACAGAACGACTCTTTGCCAAAAATCTCATAACTCTTACAAGTAATCTATTTAGGCTTCTCTCCGGTAATGCATGAAACTCGAAAACAAAATAGCCTCTGAAGAAAAACAATAGAAATATAGACGCATACCATCTAGTATACACAACATCGACACTATTCAATTTAAAAAAACATGATAGTAATTGACCGAACGCTCCCCATCGTGAAGTCAGGAAGTAGCTAGGATTTTTCCCTCCATAAATTTTTTCAATCTCAGGTTTTGTGCTAAGAAATCGTCCAGAAAAAACAACTTGCGAATATTTTGACAGCGATGCCGTCATATTGTAGGCATGAACTGAACTGGCGCTTTGAGAAGGAAGTACACAAGCAGCGCAATATAAAACCTTAAGTGTCACGACGCTGTCCTTTATCTAATAGAATAGATGCAGAAACCAACATGAAAAGCACAAGAAATGTACCACGACTAGCCAGATGCAACTCCTTAAAATTCATAAGCAGAATTGCTACGTACAATAGGATTGCTAAAGCTGAGACTACACTGCTATTCTTTGTATGAAGATACGTTAAAAAAAATAAGAAACCAAAAACCATAACGGATGTAGTAATCAGCCCGTAGCCATACACCAATCTAACGTATCCTATATCAGATTTAACGTAGGGAAGATTTTCATTTCTGCCTAAATTTAACTCTCCAAAGAGCAAACCTAGCTCATCATCTGGGAAGCTCCACATACTCCCGATCGCCCTTGCCGTGTGGTTTACTTCACCTGAAAAAAAACCCTGAGTAAGCCAGGCAAAATTTTGGCTATCTTTAACTACCTCACCAACACCGGAATAGAAGATAATCGGCGCCAAAATAAATAGAAATACAACCAAAACCGGGACAAATTTTCGAATAAAAACAAGGCTGTTAGACTCTTTAATAGTGCATAAAAAAAGAAATATCATTATAAATACAGCACTGAAATACAACCCTGTTCTACCCATTAAAACTATAGCCAAGAAAATAACCAAAGACTGAAAAACATAAAAATAGTTCTTCTCTTTTAGAAATAGAAAAAGAGAAATGAAGAACACAAAAGAGAACGTAAAAGATGCAGAAGCCCCTCCGCCAATACTAATGTCAAAAATTCGATGGCCAGTTTCTATCCAATTTAACTGTGAATCATAATCTAAGATTAAAGAGGCAATTAAAGCCAACTCCGAAGATGAGAAAAAAACTATAACAAAAGCCGAATTCACAGTGGTAGATAGTACTACCGCCTTCAAAAGGTCAGACCAATCTAGGCCGTTAGATCTGAATAGCCGAGCAATAAAGAAAGCTGAAAAAAAGTAAATCAGCAACCTCAAAAACATTATATAAACTTCGGGATCAGAATGACCAAATCCGGCTTCGGACAGGAGATAATAGAAAATAAAAAAAGCCAGAAGAATCAGGGATGAAAAAATCAGAGTTGAATTAAATTTATATTTTACTAGGAGCGACAGCAACCCAATTATTACAACCGCAAAATTAGACATCATCATAACATCTAACCAAATAGTGCGCGGCCCATATAAACAAAAAAACACTAGAAGATAACTTCCAATTTTTCTTTTCACAACTAGCTAGCAGCACCCTCTCGTTAATTATATGTAGATTTAGTATTCATTAAACTGTCGGCGCTCCGACTTTAAATCGAGCCTTACAGTTTATTATTCAGACCAGAACTAAAACCCATAATATATTCAAAAATGCAACACCATACTTTATTGAAGTACCAACTAACTAGCGCAATCCGGACTAACTCCATATCCTTCTCAAAGCAAGGTATAACTAAGCTTTAGAAAATAAGCGATACATCTTAGGTGCTAGTACCCCAAAAAAGACTTTTGTTCGCACTGAACTTGATTTAAGCATCAAAACAATAATGCGCCCCCAGTCCATCTTTTTTTTTGCATCAATATAAGTGGTCCAATCGTCTGACATCAGTGTTCTTGCCAGGCGGACCGATAACCATGCTCTCTCAGATAAAGTCATTTTGTCCCAATGTTCAATCTTTACTTTAATCGTACCAGAATAACTATCCGATAGATTGTTCAGGCTTGCCTTATCATCATTTACTTGGTCCGAACTTTCATAGAAATAGCCTATTTCAGGAATTCTACCTACGCGGACCCCAGAAAGCATAAGTCTTAAATAAAGATTTACGTCTTCCCCACGCCTCAACGACAGGTCATAAAAAACGCCGGTTCTCAACAACTCATTCTTTTTTATGAATGGTTTTAGAACACCATAATTTCTCTTAAAAACACCACAGGTTCCCTGAAGCATTTCAATTAATTTAATCTCTTCGTTCACGTTATTCCAATGAGGCCAATAGGGGCGCTTGAACCCTGTAACTTCAGCTAAATCGCATATATTATCAAAAACAATGCCGCAGTCATTATTTTCAATGAAATCATAGAAGTTTTCTAGCCGTTTCTCGGAAAACTCATCATCTGAGTCCAATATAGCGACCCAATCACCAGAAGACGCATTGATCCCAGCATTTCTTGCTGCAGACGGCCCACCATTTTCATCTAATTTAATTGCTCTTATTCGCTTATCAGAATCGGCCATTCTTCGCGCTAGTTCATAGGTACCATCTGGCGAATTATCGTCTACTATGATCGCTTCCCAACTCCCACTCGTTTGCGCTTTCAAGCTATCTATCGCTCTATTAAGAGTTTTCTCAGCGCGATAGGCTGCAATTATCACAGATACCAGTTTTTTTTCCATACTAATAGCGACACCAGGCTTGGTATACCATTGATCAAACTTAATATTAAAGAGTCTGTTTATAATTTGTTTAGACCAATTCCCTTACAGGGGCATATAACTAACTTAACTTTTTAAAATCCAGAAAAGCATCAAATAAACACATTCTTAATGTAGAGAGCAAAATCTGGCACTATTAACTTTCTATTAGAGTCTACATAGCATAACAACTATTTACCCTATTTACTTTTTACCCCAAATCTTTGATAGGCTAACCAAACATAGCCAGCGCCTGCCCTTGACCATAAATCTGCACATTAAGCGTCGACTAAAACTCTTCAATATTCAGCAAATTATATAACGGGATTTATCTTGACCAATTTATTGGAAAACATAATTCTTTACTTTAACTGCAACCACAAAAGTGCCAATATAATTCACCTAACTTTCATAAAGTGCTTTCATGAGAAAATCATCACTGCTTGTAGAAAGCTTCTTCCTTATACTGTCAACCGATGACCAATCGATATTATTTTTAGGTATGCTTAATGAGGTTTTAGCTGGCAAAATTATTAACCTATCGATTAGGCCGAGTTGCGAAAGTAGCGATTCGAACCGCGCTAGCCCCCTGCCGGAATTTCCAATCGCAATAAAGGGCTTATGAAATATTATAGCGAACACCGTCCCATGAAATGAATCCGTAACCACAAATTCTGCTTCACTAAATGCTTGAAGCCAACTTTCCACACTTTGAAGGCGACATCGATCTAGATTCTGCCTATTTATTTCAGCAATTGAATCTTGTGTCTTAATCGAAAACACTCTGGAATTTAATGAATTACTGATTTTATCTACTAACTCTTGTTTTTCTAACGAACCATCAAGGATATAGGATACCAAACATCCTTTATGCTCATTGATTCCACAACCTTCAATAAGTAGTTCATAGTCCTCAATATCCAAAAGCAAGGTTGGATCAACAACGCAGGTAGCATTCACGCCTAGCTTTTCTTTGCAAACGTCCAGAGCAGTGGTTTCCCGTACAGATATCGCATTAAATTGCTGTGCTAGTTCACTACAATGTGCGGTTAATTGGTCGGAATACTCCCAATCATCGACACCAAAGGAGGCTCCATAGGCAATTCGCTTTGGCGAGTAATCCGTATCGTTGAGAAAATCCAGATAGAAATTCAGGATACTGGGAGAGTATCTGGGCCGCCACACCTGATCGCTTCCTACTAGAAATGCATCGAATTTATTGTTTTGGTAATAGCGCCTTAAATCTTTCTCGTCGACTATCGTTGGTGACAACGTTAACTTTTGGTCTCGAAATTTTGTCAACTCCCCAAGAGTGTAGACATCCCATTTATCCGAATTTATCGTCCCACCCCTTCCTCTTAGGAGATTCATCGAGTTAATAATCTTCCGCTTTGCCATCCCCTTTATACTTGGCAATTTCCTCCGATCTAGTGTCTCTACTTCCACCCCTTTTTTCTTCAAATGTGTTTGTAAGGCATAAGCTTGTAGAAGCCCTCCATAATTATGACCAAGAGGCTGAGTAAGGATTGCGACTTTCATTTCTTTCCTAGCGCCTTTTTCAGCACATTCACACCACTTTGCCCGATTAAGCTACGAGCAATATTTTTTGCTCCTTTATTAGACTCCCTTCTTATATTCCGAATTACCTCTAATGCTAAACTCTCTTCCTCGCTATCGGTAAACACCTCAAACACCACGGACTGCCCAGCGGCATCTTTCTCCAAAAACTCGTGATGTACCGCTTCATATTCTTCCTTTGAAGATGCGCTAATGTACTTAAAGCCCAAATCCTGAGCGTAGTGCTTTATCAATGTCGGAGATTTGCTCCCATAGTGGCCCGATGCCGAAATGAACTCATCCGCCTGGTCACCGAAGTGTGCAGCCTTACTATTGTATTGGCGGAATTCAGTACCTTTCCCGTTATTTATGATCATAATGCGCAGATTGTTACCAGCATGCCGATTGCCGAGCGCATTCATGTCGTAGAAAAAGGCCAGGTCGCCCAAAACACAAAAGTAAAGCTTGCCGGGATTGGCGAGCGACGCACCCAACAAACTGGAGAGCCCTCCATCGATACCAAATCCCCCCACGTTAGACATCGACCTAACAGAATGCGGTAACTCAAAGAAATTCCACGCGCGGAGACTGTTAAGGATACCGAAGTGGACGACCGAGCCTTCAGGAATCTTGTGCGCCGTTTGTTGTGCGACCCAGATGTTAGAGAACGGAATCTCCGGGCATTCCTGCTGAACCTCCCTCAGACGAGCCTGGCAGTGTTTCAGGTATTGATCGTTCGAAGTGTTGGATGAATTTGTGTAGCGCTCGAAAAATGCTTTTTCATCCATCTCAAATACATAACGTAACTTACGAAAGGTATCGCGAATCTCACCGTCCTCGCTTACACGCCAGACTTCTTTGCCGACCATTCCCATACTGGCGTAGTCGCCGGTCACTTCACCGATATGGATAGTCACATCCGGCTTGTCAGATGTAGGATCCGCCTGATCCTGACTGGCTGCGAGTGAATACAGCAGCCGGTATTTTCCTTTGTAAGAACTGGTGTGGTCACAGAATACGACACCATTGTTGCTGCCGCAGAAGCGATCAAGTGCTTCCGTTTCCTCTGGGCTAAAAGGAGCATGAGCACCAATAAAGACTGCAACCCTGCCGGTGAGTTCTGGCAACGTGTCGGTTGCAGTGAATCGATTCATCACACGACAGGCCGGCAGGGTTTTGGTTTCATATGAACGGCTATAGCGGGTTGGCATATTGATGTGGACGGGGCCACCACCACCGCGCTTTAGCTCAAGAATGGCTTGGTTGACTTTGACTTCGCATTCCCACCAGTCGTCATCGTCTTTTACGATGGGAAGTTCCACGCTGATGCGCTGAGTATCGTTGGGTAAGTTGCTTCGATCCGTGACCTGCGCGACATGATGCCCCACTTTGGCCACTAGCTGTGTTGACGTAATGGCAAGTATTGGCAATTTGCGGTAGTAAGCTTCAATTAGGCCCGGTGTGTAGTTTTGCGATGAGGTTGCACCTGTACAACTAATAACTACCGGCTCACCGGACTCATGCGCCAACCCACACGCCATATATGCCGCCGAGCGTTCGTCAACAGCGGAATAAACCTCAAAAAAAGGATCATACTGAACACTAGCAACAAATGTCACATTCGTTGCGCCCGGAGAGGCAATTACCTTCCTGATCCCGTTAGCTTTTAACAGCGAAATAATAATAAGGGCATTCTTTTCGTCAGTGTAAAACTTGCTCATAGTCTCACCAGGCCAGGTGTTTAATTTTTGATGAAGCGGTAAATAAGGTATTTGATTTTCTGTTTCCAGTGCTCAATCTCTTTAAGGCTCGCCATTTCACCGCTGAATCGGTCTTTGATAGCCTCCGAGCGCCAATCGATAGCCAGAAAGTTTGGCTTTTCAAGAAACTCTTTAAGGCACCGGGTAAGACCCGGCTCAAGCGGCCTGAATTCCTGCAAGTCCACAAATTCCGAGATCTTCGAGCTATCAAACGCCCGGTTAAACAGCCGATCGTATTTGATTTGATACTCTGCCGGTTTACTGCGTGAAAAATCATCCAAACCCAGCAGCAGTACTTTAGGGCGCTTGCCAAAGTGCTTTTCCAGTACGGCAAGATAAACGTTCAGCACTTCCCGCCAGGTAGCCGCATCTCGTTGTGTGATGTGATAGGCCTCGCCCAATGCGCGGGGCTCGCCAATAATTGAGGCCATTGCACCAGCTACATCAAGACCGTATGTCAGCGTGGTGAGTTTAGAAACAATATCCTCTGAGAAAACCATAGTGCGGCCTTTCAGCGCCCGGTACAGCCAGCCTTCTTTTTCCAGTACACCTAACTGCAGGCGTTGCTCACTGTAGGTGATATAGGGCCGAATGATCGTCCAGCTCTTGCTGCCAGACTTGTGAAGGATATTCTCCTGCCTTGCTTTAGCCAGAGAATATTCATCGGTCGCCAAGAACTTCGCATCCTTAGAGCTATCAAGCAATCGTGGAGATTCTTCGCAGATTGGCCGGCTGGAATCTGCGTAAACACGGGCAGAACTCAGGAAAATGTATTGGTCAGTGGCCGCCAGAAACTTAGGCGCGCGTTGCTCAAAGACAGGCGTGGTGTAAACCATGAAGTCAACGATCGCATCCCACTTACGAGTAAGTAGAGGCGCCAGAAAGCTGTTTTCCTTTGCGTTGCCCTGAATATAGACGATGTTGGCCGTCGATTGTCGGTGAGAGCGAGTTGTCACACTCACCTTATCGCCCCGATCAGCAAGTATTTGTACGAGATGGGCCCCCATTGCACCGGTACCACCCAGAACCAGAATATTCTTCATGCGCTTTGTAATTTGGGTAACCTTGAACGAATCATTGTAACTACCTTTGCCCGCCAGGCCTTATCGAGCCCGATGAAATACATGGCAATGGTGGAGGCAAAAAAGCTGGTGAATATCACCAATGCTGACCAGTAAAAACCGTTTGGTAGGAACTGGCTTATAAAAGTAACTGGAAGCGCCGTAACCACAACGATGGCCAAAACCGGTAGCGCAGTGAACCGTAAGAAGTTCACTACAGGGAAACCCGTAAGACGGTTAACCAAGAAGAGTCGCACACCGAACATCAGGATATTAGCGATGATGGCAACGATAAATACGCTGTAAGCAGGGGCTCCAGCTGCAACCACCGCCCAAGCGGTCAGGAATATACAAATTTGAATCGTACCCAGCGTGAGTTCATAAGCTTTCATCTTACCGGGTGCCCTGGCGGCGGCTGTCAGCGGCATACTAATCGACAGAATCAACGCTTCTATCAAGGCCAGCTGGGCAAAAAGCACTGCATCGGGCGGCACTGTAGTCAGCCAAATACCAAGTATGGTCTCCATCTCCACCATCATGGGCAGTGCAAACACCCATAGAAGAAAGAACGTGATTCTGGAGCCTCCGGTAATTAGTCCATACATTTCTTGATGCTGATTCGCTGCGTAACTTTTAATAATCGGAGGATAGAGACTGGTGTTGAAGTTACCCGAGAATATATTGACCTGACTAGCAATCTGTACCGACAGTGCCCTGGCAGCCACCACTGCCGGACTGAACGACTGATTCAACAAGACCGTGATGGCATGAGTCCTGGCAATGGTTGAAACCTGCCCGAAAACGGTCCAACCAGTGAAACCTATGATTTCTTTGAGTAAGGCTGAATCCCAGTAGAACTTTTTGAACTGACATTCTTCGTACCGGTAAAGGCAGATCCCGACATAGATTATCGCGTTTACAACGCCAACAAACAGCACCAGAAGGCCATAAAGTTCGAGCTTGTCCCATACGATGTATTGCAGAAGGAACACTACACCGAGCTTCATAAACGCTTCGAGGATCGAAATGTATGCGTATAGCTTCATGTCTTCATGCGCCATGATGATGGCCATGAAGGGGGTGGTGATTACGCTGAACAGAAACGTAAGTATTGCAAAGTGATAGAGTGCTTTAGCGGCTTCAAACCGGTCTTCCGGCACTGACAGTTCTGTGTTAACAAACCAGAGGCCGATAGTCTGCAGAGCTATATAGGCTATTAATGCAACCGATCCGTAGAGAACTAAGTTAACAGAGAAGGTCGTTTTCAGCCGCTCGTTGTTCTGCTCCCCCAAGGCGAATGAAAAAAAGCGCTGGGTTGCCTGAGCCAAGGAGCCGGGTAGGAAAGTACTGAGGGCCACAAGGCCGCCTACTGCGCCGTATATGCCGTAGTCTTCTACCCCGAGCTGATCGAGAACAACCCGGACTGTGTAGAGGCTAACGAACAGAATCAACAGCTGACGGAAGTAGAGCATCAGCGTGTTCTTGGCTATTCGTTTGTTTCTGTCTGAGGTCATGGCGATGGCTTCAGCGCTCTGGCAATCCCTGGTTTTCAGCGGGCCTGGCTTCTTCTTTGCCGGACCGAATAAAAGCTATGACGAATACTGTCAACACACCTAGCATACCGCCGAGCATCGAAGCGACTACGGCTATCAAAGCGCGTTTGGGCTCACTCTTTTCTTGAGGTACCACAGCAGGGTCTACGGTTTTGAACACGTATTCACGCTGGGCGTTGGCGAGCATTACAGTGCGTGTTTCAGTTTCTATTAGCTGGTAGAACACCTGCTGCATGCCGGTGATGTTGGTTTGGCGTAGTTTTTCTTCCAGGTAGGCGATGCTCGCTTCGGCTTCTTGTACATCTTGGGCGCGCATGTGTTCGTTGATGTCTTGCACCAGTTTTTCCACCCAGTCTTTGGCGGCTACCGGTGAAAGGCTTTTGATGCCTAGGGTTACCATGCCAGTGTCTTTGTTGTCACTTACGCTGAGAAGTGCGCGGAAGGCTTTTACCAAGTCCCAGTTTGTGGGTTCCTGGGATTTGCCGGAGTCATCCTGTTGCCATTGGCGGGTTTCCGGGTTGTAGACTTCACTGTTGATAACCCAACGTTCATTGGCCATGTCCCAGGCTTTTGTGGCCATGAGTGGCACTGCTAGTTCATGGTGGTGAATGAAGTCTGTCAGGAAGGCGCGGGAGCGCAGGGTTTCTTTGGCTAATACGGTTTTGTTGGCGCCGCCGCCACCTCCAAGGTTTACTCCGGCCAGGCTGGCCAGGCCGCTGAGTTGGCCGCTGATTCGGCTGCCGCCTTCGTTTTGGGCTGGGGCTAGTAGGGCGCTGGCTTGGTAGATATTGGGTTGGCTTAGGGCGTAAAAGACGCCGGCGGCGGCGAAGACGATGGTGAAGGCGATGATTATCCATTTGCCTCGCCATAGGGTGGCGAAGAGTTCTCGGAGGTCTATTTCGTCGTCTGGGTAGTGAGTTGTGGTTGGTTCGGCCACGGATATTGTTCCTTGGTTTAGCTTGGGTGCCTGGTGGGTCAGACCCCATGCGGGGTCAGACCCTGGCCTATCTGGCCGGCGTTATAGGCTGTTTACTGCTGCTGCGCCTAGGGCGATTTGGTAGATGATTTGGCTTACGTTGGTCCAGAGTTCCAGCTGGTTCAGGCGGTCTACGTCGATTGGCATGATGACGGTGTCGCCGGGTTCTAGTTGCTGGCTTCTGCCGCCGAACCAGCGGCTGCGTTGGGGTAGGGTTACGGAGCCGTCGGCTTTTACTACGTAGACTCGGCTTTCGTCTGCCTGGCGGGTGGGGCCGCCGGAGCGTTCCAGGTAGTCATCCACGGTCAGGCCAGCCTGGTGCAGGTGGCTAGTGGGGAACTGTACTTCGCCGAATACGGAGACCGACTGGGGGATAGTGGGTATGGTAAGGCGGTCGCCGTCTTGCAGGCGGATGGCCTGGTAGTTTTCGCTTTCCAGCACGGCGGCCAGGTCTATGACCATTCGGCCTACAGGGCGGCTGCTTTGCACTTCCTCTAACAGGCCTTGTACTTCCTGCACCCGCTCGGCGTTTTGGCCGCCGAAGCTGTCACCGTCCAACTGAATGCCGAGGAGGTCGCTTTGCAGGCGCTCTTCTGCTTCGCGCAGGCGTTGGGCTTCCAGTTGGCGGAGTTTTTCTCGGGTGAATACGGCGCCGCGTGGGAAGGCGTTATTGGTTACGCCCCCTGCCCTTTGCAAGACGTCTTTCAGGGTTTCGCCATCGCGGAAGGTGTATTCGCCGGGGTAGCGCACTTCACCGGCCAGGGTGATGGTGCGGGTTTTGGCAAAGTCCGGGATGGATTTTATCAGGATGGTGTCTCGGCTTTGCAGGTTGATGCCTGCGTTGCCGGCCATGGCGTCTGCTAGGTTCACGTTGAGGATGTTGGTCTGGCCGATGCCATCATCATCGGTAGTGTAACGGGCCACTTCGGCTTGGTATAGGGAGGCAGAGTCTTTCAAGCCGCCGGCGACAAATATGGCATCTGCCAGGCTGCGGGTGGCGGGCATGGGGTATTCACCCGGGTAGCGCACGGGACCGCTGATGCGGATGGTTTGTTGGGGGCTGCCGGGCTGGGCCTGGGCTTTCAGGCGTTGCAGAACGGGGGTGAACAGGCTTTCACGGGTGAAGTTATCACCTTCCTCGCCGCCCTGCACTTTTCCGGCATCGGAGAAGATGAGGATACGGTCCCTTTCTTCCAGTTGCAGGTCTTGGTCACTGCCCGCATTTTGAATGGCATCGCGAAGGCGTAGGTTGAGTACCGATATGGAGTCGGTTTGTTTGTCGGTTCTCACGATGGCCGCGTAGCGTTTATCCGCCGTTGGCATCAGGTCTGCGTCCAGGCTTTGCAGGATGGAACTCACACGCATCCCCGGCATCCAGGCGAATTTACCAGCACGGGTGGCTGCGCCTTTTACTTCCACGTATTGGCCGGTGATGTCGGAGATAGACGGTATGCGAACACGGTCGCCGGCTTGCACGCGGGCGTTCTGGCCTTGTTGGGCGGTGTAGTCTGCCTCTGCGATGATGCGGAGGAAATCCTGGTTGGTTCGCTCGATGTTTACTCGCTGGGGATAGGCTTGCGGGGTTAGGCCGCCAGCCATACGCACCAGGTCTGCCAGGGTGTTGTCGCCTTTGAGTTCGTAAAGGGCTGGGCGGTATACCTCCCCTTCTATGCCGGCACGTTGGCCCACAGGCGGGATGAAGATGACATCGCCCGGTTGCAGGCGGTTGTCTGCGCTGCTGTCACCTTTTTGCAGCAGGTCATACAGATCCAGAGTGCCGACCAGTTTGCCGTTGCGTTTGTGCTGTACGTTACGCAGGGAGCCGTTCTGTTTGATGCCGCCGGATACGTAGAGGGCGTTGGTGATGGTAGACAGCGAACTGACGCTGTAGGAGCCAGGGTTGCGCGCCTCACCCAATACGAATACGCGCATGCTGCGCAGTTCGCCCAGGGTGACGGCGGCTTCTACACCAATGTATTGCTCGGATACCCGCTTGCGGATTTGTTGGCGGGCCTCATCAAAGCTCAAGCCGGCGACGGTAACCGGGCCGGAATCCGGAAAGCTGATGGTGCCGTCGCGGCTGATGGGCAGTTCCAGGTTCTGGTTCTGGTTGCCCCACATCTGGATGCGCAGTACGTCGCCTGGGCCCAGGGTATAATTCGAAGGTATGGGTATTTCTGTAACCGGTGCGAAGGTGGTGGGGCTGCCGGCGAAGAGGTCGTAGCCGTAGGGCTTGAGGCCGCCGTTTTTGGCGGTTTGTTGGTCTTCCTGTTCTTTCTGGCTGCGAGCCCGTTCGCGCTCTTCGTCAGTGATGGTGGTTACCGGCTCTACTACGTTGACCTGTTCCGGGCGTTGGCTGGTGCGTTGGCCGCTGGTTAGGTTGTTCAGGTCTACGCCGTATTGGCTGGCCAGAGATTCCTGCTGGGCCCTTGGGAGCTGTTTGAACTGGTCAAGCTGGGCCTGGCTGATGGATTGGGCTTGGGTGGCCAGGGGGAATAGTAGGGCTAGTGGGAGAAAAAGGGTTTTCAGGTTCACGGGGCTTGTGTTCCGGTTTTGATATTGAATTTTTGGGATTAAATAATTTTTTGCCACGGACGACGCGGACTAACACGGACGAAATAAAAATGTTCAGATCTTTTGTCCGTGAGTGTCCGTGCCGTCCGTGGCTAACATTCTTTAAAACCTATAAGTCCAGCTGGCTGACACAGCAACTTGGTCTTTTTTGCCGCTGATGTATTCGACTTTTTTGTCGGTGGCCTGGAGGTTCAGGTCTAGCCAGCCGTTGAGTACCTGGGTGCCGTAGCCTAGCTGCAGTATTGCTATGTCCTGGCTGTTTGCCGGGGCGGTGTAGAAGACTTTGTCGTTGGGGGCGACAACTCTGGTGCTGCCATCCTTGTTGAGTTCGGCGTAGCTGGCCTTGGCGGTGAGGTTGCTGCCACTGGGGAAGAAGTGGTATGCGCCCAGGGTGACGGCTTCGGCGTCGCCTTCAAAGCTGGTGGCCATGTTGCGGCCGTAGTGGCGGTAGCCAGTGCGGTAGCGGCTGTGTTCGTAAGAGACGTTGGGCACAGCGCTGCCCATGAAGTCGTCGGCCAGGGTGTTTACGTATTCCAGAAACCATTGTTGATCTGCATTGAACAATTGGCTGGTCCAGTCTGCACCCATTAACCAGGATTTCTTTCCGGGGAAAGCGCCGGCTTCGTCTTCGCCCATCATTTCAGCGTACAGGCCCATGCTTTGCTGGCCAACACTGAAGCCGTAGCGGATGTCTATGCTGCCGAGTTGATCGCCGGGGTCGTCTTCTTCCAGCTGGCCGTTGTCTTTGCCGATCAGAGCGTTCCAGATAGTGGAAGCGCCCTCTGGCCGCCCTTCCCCGCCAAAGATAATGGCGCGGGACAAGCCGATGTCCAGGCCGCTTACGGGGCGGAAACTGAAGCGCATGCCGATGAGCTTGGCCTCGGGCACCGCGCGGTCTTTCTCGAACTGACCCGCCAATACGGTGGCATTCCAGGGGCCGAGCCAGCTTAGCCAAGGTGTTTCGAAGGCGCTTGGGTCGTTCCTGGTTACCCACACAGACGGCACCGGCCGTGCATTGTTGGAGAGTATCAGGCTGGATTGCCAGCCCGGGCCCCACCATCGGTCGATGGCACCGGCGCCGAGCACCCAGTTGCTTGCGGTGGCGGCGAGGTAGCTGCCGTCCAGGCGGAATTCTTCGTCGTCGTCCGGATCATGGGCGTAGGCGGGTTTGAGGCCTGCGGCCCAGGCGTTGCCTTGCCATTGCAGGTTGAGGGAGGTACCCGCTTTAGCCAGGGCGTTGCTCTGAAAACCAGTGAAGGCCGGAATGTCTGATTGGGCGTTTACATTGAGCTCTGCCCTGAATCCCGGCTGGGCTTGTTGTTCCTGCTCAAACCTTAAGTAGGCGCTGGCCATGCCGACGGATGGCAAGTCGGCGTTGGTGCTGGCTTGGGTGCCACTCTCCAGAGCTGCCCAGTTGATAGGCCAGGTGGTTACGGAGCGGTCCAGATGGTTACGGTCTGCCAATTTTTGTACGGCAAAGCGGGCACGGGGGTCGCCAGGTTCCAGCCAGGGGGCCGCGGCAATGGAAAAGCTGCTCAGGCACGCTACCGCCCCACCGACCAGGGCCCAGTGTTTTAAGGACAACATAGTTGTTTCTCGCAATACACGCGAACAGACAGGGATAAGAAAATTGTGAAAGCCCGACAGGTCCCTGTCAGTTAAACCCGGACTCACTGGAGATGAGTGTTACAGGACTGTTACGATTGTACCGGTCACCCTGTGACAAGCAAGTTACAAACCTCCCCTTCGCACCCCGCTCCCTGCCTTTTGGCGCTATAAAAAAACCCGCGAAACCGCGGGTTAAAATAAGGTCGCAATAAGGATGCAAGCTTGCGGAGGGGTTAAGGCCATCAATCCTGCAAGCCCCCATTCCGCACTGCATAAACATTGTCATACTATAAACCAGATATGTCCACCCCCAATACCCGTTTGTTGCCAGATTATTCCGGGTTGAGAGGTAGACTTTGGTTGAACCTGCAGTTTTGGGCGTTAGCATCGCAGACATCAAACCAAAGGGTGTCTTGCGCTGGCGCCACGCCAGGCACCAGGAATCTAGGCTCTGTACTTTCGGCGATGATCTGTTTGCCGCCTTGAGGATCACTTTTAAGCACCACATGACGCTGGTCGCCCGTTAAGGGCTCATCGTTTATGGTCAGCTCAAACAGGGCGTTGAAATCCAGATCAGCTGGCTGATTGTTAAGGTAGGGCCCACGATTGCATCGCAACGGGCAATCCCAAATCGGCCTTAAGCGCACATTGGGAGCGGTCTGGTCCATGATTACCCTGTCGAGGGCCAGGCCGGCGTCTGCTACCCGGCGGGTGCCAGTGAGTAATGAAAGGTCGATGCCAAGCAAAGAATCACTGGCTGGCCGGGCGGTCACTGTTAGGTGTTCAGCAAGCGCTGCTGGTTCCAGTGCTGGGTTTTGTTGTTTAAGCAACGCAGCAATGCCAGCCACCAGAGGTGAAGCGAATGAGGTGCCACTCACGGCGATGAGCCGGCCACGTTGGTCCAGAGACGTTACCCGAACCCCCAGGGCAGCCAGGTCTACGTTGTCTCCGGTGTTAGAGAACTCGGCAAGCTGGCCGTCTGCCTGGACTGCCGCAACGGTGAGGACGTTGGCGCAGTTGGCCGGGGTGAAGGTTGATGCATCTGTACTACTGTTCCCAGCGGCCACGACCACCAAAACGCCACGGCTATGGGCATAGTCTATGGCGTCTTGCAGGAAGAAGGGGCATTCTGCCACGCCCTCACTGCCAAGAGACGCGTTGATGATATCGACCGGCGCGGGGAGCGCCGGCACGCCATCAATAGAGGGATCCCCTGCCAGCCAGCGTATGCCCAGCGCGGTGTCTGCCAACGAGCCGGCTACCTGCCCTTGATCGTTGCAGCTGAGTGCGCGGGCGGCCACCACATTGGGGGCGACAATCCCGGTGATGCCCGTATTATTATTGGCTATGGCCGCCATAACGGCGGTTACCGCGGTGCCGTGGGCGCCATCACACACCGGGTTAATGTCCGGTTCCAAGAACGTAGAAGAGAGGCCCTCCGGGGAGGCCAGGTTGTACCCCGTTTGGTAATTCAAATCCCGGATGTTGTAGAAACCGGAATCCAGCACACCGATGCTCGGTTGTTGGCTAATGAAGACGCGCAGGTAGGCATCCAGGATGTTCTGAACACCCGCCGTCAGCGGGCCAGGTGCTTGCCAGGACGTTTGCTGACTAAACCCCGGGTCTGTCGGTTCGGCATTGGTAGCTTGTGGCGTGACGGCACCGCTGGCGCCTGCGCTGTCGTCGGGAGCCAGCCGTTGAGGCGGCTCTGGCTGCGGCGGTATAGTCACTACATGATCCTGCGCAATCTTGAGCACGCCGGGCAAGCGACGCAACTGATCCATGGCGGCGGCTTCGTTACCCGGTGTTACGTTGGTAAGCCCAAGGGCGCCATGGCGCTCGAAACCCGGAGGCAGCTGCACCCCCTCTTCAAATTTAACCAAGATGCGCCCAGTAGGCTGGCCGGGGGTAAAGTTGAGCCGTTTGGCGTTATCAGGGAGGTTTCCCGGCAATTGGGATTGCTGAGCCACGGCATGGATCGCGGGCCATACCGCCAAACAGAGCCCGACAAAGATTAGACGAAGGCCCATTAAAACACCTCACACAACAGATTTTGGGTGGCTCTAACCCGCACAAGGCCGTTTAATGCCATAAACGCCTCTTTGAGGAGGAACTCGCCGGCTTGCCATTCACCAAACCGTGAATCGGTCACAAAAAATGAGTAATAGCCGCCATCCGGGCTGTAGGCCATTGGCCCCAGAGTCGCGACCAGGTCAGCCGGCAACCCGAGCGTCGTAAGCAAGTCTTGCTGGGTTTGCAGCAGACGTTTGGCGTAGTCTCCATGGTTTTCGATGGCTTGTTCGGCATTATCGAGGGCTTGCTGTAACAGCGGCAAAGTGAGTTCGCCAATGCGATACAACCTAAGGTTGGCATCCAGGTTAACCAATGCGCGGTCGAGAACCGGGTGTGTTGCCTGGTTTTCCGGAGCAAATGGCGCTAGTTGCTGCTCTCTTTCGTTAAAGGTCTGCAGGCCAGTGAGGTAGGCGTAATCTGCCAGAAATCTATACAGAGCCAGAGGTTGCTGTAGCTCGAGCAAGGTATCTCTCTCGGCTAAGGTCCGCTCAGCTTGGGCGACCACAGCGCTCGCGATGCTATCTGGCTCGTCCGGGCCTGGCGCTGGCTCGTTACTGGGCGGGGGCGATGTTGTGCGGTCGCCATCGGTTGTTACGTCTGGCTCAGGAGGCGCGTCACTGCCACCCCCTCCTCCACCACAGCCGGCGAGTACGAAAAGTAAAAAAATCAGGGTTAGGAGTTTGATACGGCACCTTTTACTATCAAATATCACTACATATTTCGGATTTTAAACCACTTGTTACCGATATCCAACTGCGCAGTCGTTTTCGCTCAGGCCTTACATGGGCTGCTTTTCTCTCGTGGGAAACTTACTTAATAATGGTTGATCCGGCTAAAAATGCTACAAGTTCCCACCATTATCGCCCCCACCATTCATTAAGCGGTAAAAAAACCGCAACATTTATTTAGGATAATACTGTTTATTCGACAAATTCAAAAACTCAATATGGCACGCTAAAATGAACGATGGGGCAGTTAACAAAACCCGCAGAACTCTGCTGGCCGGCGTAGGAGGCATCTCTGTTGCGGGCATCAGCGGGTGTTTCGGTGGTAGTAGCGACAACGGATCAACGCTAGTGGCGCCGCCACAAGACAGCCCCACAAAGCCTCCTATTACCGAAGTTCCAGAAGAACCCATCAGCCCGGAACCCCCTGAGGTCAATGAGTCGATCTTTCCGAGCGACGGCACGCACCCTCCGCGCGGTATTCACGCCAGTTTTGTGGAAGATCCCTACACTTCAAGAACGCTGACCTGGTTTACCGATGGTCACGATGAACCCCAGTCTTTCATTCGCTACACCCAGGATGAGTCGCTCGTCGACAAATGGGGATCAGGGCAGGCATTGCCTCAAAACATGGAAGTCAGCGAACCCAGCGACACGTTTGGCGTTGAGGTGCGAACACACCGGGTAACTCTTCGGGCACTGGATCCGAACAGGTCGCTTTTCTATCAGGTAGGATCGGATGTGGGCGGGTGGTCGGGCATTCATACCCTGAAACCGATTCCCGAAGAAAGCTGGCGCTTTGTGCATTTCGGCGACCATGGCACAACGCCCAACGCTCAGAAAGTTCATGATGAGTTGCTCAGACACCCCGCGGATTTGTGCCTGATAGCCGGCGACCTTTCCTACGCCGACGGTAATCAGCCTGTTTGGGATACCTGGTTTGATCAAAACGAGCCGTACCTGTCGTCTCACGTGATGCTTGCAGCGGCCGGTAATCATGAGAACAAAGACGGATCGTTTAAAAGCTCTGCTGGTGCCTTTAAAAGTCGGCTATCGCATCCGCAGCCAGGTATATCCGTCACCGCATCAAACCCCGGCAGCACCTTTTACAGTTTCGACGTTGGGCGTGTTCATTTCCTGGTAAGCAGCGCCGGCGCTGTTATTGAGGATTTTTCGTTACCAGAGGAGCTGATCAACATGGAGGTTGACCTCTCAAAGGCTGCTATTCGACGCCTGGCGGGTGAGATCGATTTTATCGTTATTTTACAACACTACCCCATTTGGACAGATCAGGAAGGCCGCTCGCCGGCAAACTTCACACTTGTGTCGCTTCAGGAGCAGATTCTGGTCCGATATGGGGTTGATCTTTTGCTTGTAGGCCATGATCACGTTTATCAGCGCTCCGCTCCTATGGCCTATGGTTTTCGGAATCCCATCGGCTACATGCAGGTGATGGCCGGCACCGGAGGGGTATCTGTTCGCCTTTTTGACGACAACGGTTTCCAACGTTGGAGTGAATCTGAATTTGTGGGTATTGGGTTTGTTACCTATGACGTTGAACCGGGCGTGATTCGTGGAAACTTCTGGGGTGCAGCCCCTGTCGGGCTCGATAATGAATCCCGCCAAATCGTAAACGAAGATTTTGAAATTCGGGACTCTTTTGAAGTTAAGAAACGGTCGCTGGCCTCGATTAAATCTGCTGCGGTGATGCCCCGAGACCCGAAAATTCTTTTAAAGGATTATTCGATGATCGCTTACCACACGAAGCTCAGGAACCACAGAGACGAGCATGGGTGCTAGTTCAGCAAGGCAGGGTCAGCACCGATAAACGATTGGATTGGACGGTTAAAGTCGATGCAACGGGGTTGCTCCCTTCAACAACGTACTATTACGCTTTCGCGGCGCTCGGAAGAACATCCCTTGTGGGGAAGACAAGAACTGCCCCTGATACGCACACGAATTGTAAAGACCTCAGAATTGCCAACGTATCCTGTTCGTCGTTCTGGTCAATGGAGTTCCATCCCTACCGTGAAATTGGTGAACGACAAGATATCGATCTCGTTTGCCACTCGGGCGATTATATTTATGAGTTCGTTGACGACAAAGGTTGGTTCAGGGCGAGAAACGACCGTTTCGACTTGGACTATGTCGACTTCAGGAAATGGTTTAATCGGGATGAGTGCGCAAGGCGCTATGCTTTGTACCGAAGCGACCCTGATCTGATACGAGCCCATCAGTGCGCTCCTTTCACGATCATGCCGGATCAACATGATTTTGACGACGAAGTTGATCCAGATACCGGTCTGGAATTCACAGAAGCAGATGCGTCGCTCGCAGAACGAATCAAGAGCAGCGTTCTGGGTTATAGTAAATCAAGTCAATATGTCGCAGCTCGGTACAACCGAGGTCTTGCCTGTCGCTCGCACCTTATTTGGTGATCGCGCATCAGGGCCGGAGCTTTATACAAGCGGTTGGGGTGGTTTCCCAAATGCTCGCCGAGAGCTCTATGCCTTTATGCGCGAAAACAGCATCATCGATAATGTTGTTCTCTCCGGCGACAGCCACGGCTGGTTCGCCCACGATCTGGTTGAGGACCCCTCGATACCCAACTATCTGCCTGCGCTCTCCTCCTCTGGCCCTGGCGGGCTGTTGCAGACCGTCGGTGTTGAATTGGTGCCCAGCTCTCTGGGGCGACCGGGCGGAGGGGAGGTCGTCGCTGGTATCATCTACGAACAGACCATGGGCCGAGCCGTGCGCGAGGACTATGACAATTTCCATGAAAACTTCGTACCGCTAGGAAAGGCAGCCATCAAGGCACTTGAGACGGCAGCTAAGCTTGCAAATCCAAATCTCCGCTATTTCAACTGGCGTTCGTATGGTTACGGGATCTCCCACATAACCGAGAACAGCCACATTTTCGAGCTTTGGGAGGTGGCCTACCCTAAAGCAAACGGGCGAAGTAAACTCATCCAGCAGTTTGATAACCGAAAAGGAAATCCTGGCCTACTCGCCAGAAATCTCTTTGGGCGCTCCGAAACTGGGGGCACTGACGACGTTGATCGTGACAGCCTGCCACCTGAACAGACCCAAGCGCGCGAATTCACCGAACAGATCGATCGCTAGGCAGTCGCCAGATTATCAGGCTTTATACCGCCTTAGGTGTTCTTGCAACCGCTCTGCCAGGTCTTGCAGTGCTTGAGCGGAGTTGTTGGTTGCACTTGCGTTTTCTTCACTGGTGAGGGCAATTTGGCGTATGTGGTCCAAACGTTTGTTGATGTCTTCCGCCACCATACTTTGTTCTTCCGCTGCGCTGGCCATTTCTACGTTGGCGCCACGGATGGACTGTGCGGCCTCACGCAGGGATTCGATGGCCACGCCGGCCTCTTCAATTAAACTGCTGGTTTTTTTCGCCAGCTGGCTCCCGGTGTCAATAACCCCAACAACATCGCCAACGCCGTTTTGCAGCTGCTCAATCTGGGTATGAATTTCCTGCACGGATTCCTGGGTTCGGCCCGCCAGCCTGCGCACCTCATCGGCTACCACCGCAAAGCCCCGGCCGTGCTCTCCGGCTCTGGCCGCCTCTATGGCGGCGTTGAGTGCCAGCAGGTTGGTTTGTTCGGCAATGCCCTCGATAACAAACAGTATGCTGCCAATACTAGACGATGCCTCTTTAAGCATTGCACCGGCCTCAGCGGCGCTTTGATTGTTATCAAGCTGGTTTGAGATGGCTTGTGTGGTTTGATCTATCAGCGAACGGCCGCTTTCTGCCAGCGAATCCGCCTGTGTGGCTATGTTCTCTGCCCGGGTGGCGCTCTCTGCAACGGTTTGCGCGGTTGCCGTCATTTCATTCATGGCGGCGGCCACCTGCTCGGTTTCTTCGCTTTGATCGCCAATCACCGCGGCGGATTGACCGGCAATGGTCTCCAGGTGTGACGCTGATTCTAAAAGCTGATGCGATGACGCTTTGGTTTCTGAAATGGTTTGTTGCAGCCGGTCCAGCAGGCGATCAAACCCTTTGGCCATTTGGCCAAGCTCGTCGGATTTGCTGGCATTGAACCGAATGGTCATGTCGCCTTCGCCGTCTGCGATGTCTTCAATGGCAGCAATCATCGACTGGAGCGGGCGCCCCACTACCCATTGCACCAGCAGGCTGAGAATGACGACCAAAATCAACCCGCCGGCTGCGATCCAAAGCAACGATTGAACGACTTGTCGTGTAACCAAGCCAGACACCTCGTCCTGTGAATAACCGGTTACAATGTCATATCGCCACGGTTTAAAAAGCTCGGTGCTAAGTTGCCACCGCTCGGGTGTCGTTTCGAGGATGTTCTCCAGCTCGTCGGTCTGGACGGTGTCTGAGTGCATCCGCACCCTGCCCTGGTCGTCAATTACGGCGATGAAGCCATCCTGCAGTACGCTTGCCGCAGACACCACCTGTTCGATTTGTGCCAGGTCTGCTGAATAGCCTACATACCAGATACCCACAACCTCCCCGGCTGCGTTTTTCAATGGCGAATAGGCGGTGATGTAGGGGTTGCCCAGTATATCAACCTGGCCAAAGTAAGCTTCGCCACGACTGATTGCCTGCCCGGCGGCGCCGCTCATGTTGAGTTTGGTACCAATGGCGCGGGTGCCGTCGGACTTCTGAACATTGGTGGAGACACGAATAAATTCGCTGCCTTGGCGAACAAATAGCGTGGCTGTACCACCCATAATGTCGGTAACGCCATCAACCAACGCAAAGTTGTTGTTGATTAACTCGTTACCCAGATACAGGCCGGGGGCATTGGTGCCTCCTACCGCCGACATACCACGAATGCTAGCCGGGCCAAGGTCTTGTCCGCGCTCGATTAACAAGTTCAGTGAGCTGCGTACCCGTTCGAGCATCAAGTTGTTGGTCACCGAGAAAATTTTGATCACTTCGCCTGTAAGCAATGCACTGGTTTTTGCCACGTCTTCCGAAATGCTGTAGCGGGTGTCGACGGATGAGACAACACTCACGGCGACAGCAAACACGACCAACAACCCGAACACAGCCGATATGAACACGTTACGAATGGACATTGAGCGTTCCCTCAAAGCAATGTATTTTTTCTTGCATCTGACCTGGCAACACTGCCTCAAGTCATTCCAGAGACCGCTGAGACACGTCGTTCAGCGCTCTGAGTGAGCTGGCGAGGCTTTCGATGCGGCTGTTGGTTTCCGTTACCAGTCGATTTATTTTATCGGCCGATTGGCTGGATTTTTGAGCCAGTTGGCGAACTTCATCTGCGACCACTGCAAAACCCCGGCCTGCTTCACCCGCCCTGGCTGCTTCAATGGCCGCATTCAGAGCGAGCAGATTGGTTTGCTCGGCAATCTGGTTGATCGTGTTGACGATGTGTGAGATGGAGTCTGAAGACTTGAGGACCGATTCCATTTCCCGGTCGGTGACTTCGACGGCCTGCATCTTGGAGTGCACATCAATACCGTAGGCCACGAAGTATTTGATACTGCCCGAGAAATCCGCGATGGGGCATACTGTTAACTCAAACCAATGATCCTGACCGTTCCCGTTAGGCATCGCGTAGAAGCCTTTCAACTGCTCCCCACCAAGAAGTTTGTTGAAATCGTCCTGGCCAACGATGGATTTCAGATTTTGAATACGGGCTTTGGTGGCCGCCTCGGAGGTGTCGCCCAGGCTGAGAAGCATATATCGATTGGCGCTGGTGAGAGAGCCGTCCAACTGCCATTCGGTCACGCCGTTGCTGTCGCTGATGGCCTCAAACCGCCGGGTAAACTCTAACGATTTTTCTTTTGTGTCTGTTACATTCGCCTGTATCGAGATGTAGTGCGTCAGGCGACCCTGATCGTCAAACACCGGGTTGATCGCAAGCGACACCCAGTAAGGCTGGTTGTTGCGGTCGTAATTCAGTATTTCGTTATAGAACGGCTGATTTTCACGAAGTTTTGTGCGTATTTCGTCAACGGTCGCCGGGTCTGTATGGGGCCCTTGTAACAGGTCTCCGGGGCTTTTGCCCACCACTTCATCTAATGTGTAGCCTGTAAGCTGGGTAAAGCCTCTGTTAACGTACGCGATGGTGCGGTCGGGCTTGGCGATGATCACGGCGTTATCGGTCTCGTTGGCCACCATGGACAGCATTTTGAATTCGTCGCGCCGTTCCACTTCTTCCGTCACGTCTTTCAGAAAAGCCGTGTACAGGATTTTGTTGTCCAGCCGGATTTTTGACAATGCAAGCGAGGCCCAGCGGCGGGTACCGTCTTTTCTGAACACCGGTACTTCGCGGGTAGTGCCAACGATTTTATCGACGCCGGTGTGGCGGTTGGCGTCCACCATGCTGTCGTGACGGTCGCGAATATCGTGGGGCACCAACATTTTGACGTTCTGGCCGAGCATTTCTTCGCGCTGGTAACCCCAGAGTTTCTCGGCAGCGGAGTTCGCAAAAATAATGCAGTTGTGTTCGTCAATCGTGACCACGGCGTCCAGGGCTTGCTCAAGGGTTTGGTTGATCATTTCCCGGGAAGTTCGCTCTGCCGTGATATCGCGGATGAACGCGGTGTAGGTGATGGATCGGCCAGAAACAACTTTGTTCAAAGCCAGGTTTACCCACACCTGGCTGCCGTCTTTACGCGTCATGCGTACGTCGCGGCTGGTACCGACAATCTTATCGGCCCCGCCCTTGCGGTTGCGGTTGATGTGCTCATCGTGATGCTGCTGTATGTCTGACGGCACCAGCATTTTTACGTTGTTGCCCAGGACTTCTTTTCTGGAATAGCCCCATAGCCTCTCGGCGGCCGCATTGAAAAAAGTCACCTTGTTGTTTTCGTCAATACTGACGACGGCGTCCAGACATTGTTCCAGAACGCTTTGAAGGGAGTTTGACCGACGAAACATGGTTTTATGAACCTTTGCATAAGCTAACGACGTAATAATGGCTTACGCTCAAGAAATGTCCATTACTCCGATGCGCTAAAACTGTAACGACAAGTAAATGAAAAGTGAAAAACTGTCGCCTTCATGTACAAAAAACCGCAAATTTTGGTTGGATCGTCTGGAATCTCGTGATTAAAATTTTAACAACTCTGACTAATCTGAACCTTTAAATAATCTTTGTGGCTAGCATGATGGTCTCAAGCAAACTATTATCAAAGCCGGTTGTGGCGGCGCTGTTTACATTGATAACGGTGCTGCTGGCCACAAGCCTGCTTACCTACGTCAACGATCGCTCGTTGCAGTCCAACACATCTTCTTCTCTTCGCACGGCCTCCTGGAGTTTGGCGCAGATGGGGCGTGAGGCCAGCGCCCTGAATCTCGAAATAGCCTTGGCAGCAAATGGCGTAGGTTCCCAAGAAAAATTACAAAAACGCTCTGATATTCTCTGGCGTCGTCTGGACGACGCTCTGAATAGCCCCGAAGCCAGTGTCGTGCTCTCCCAAAGCAATAACGAACAGGCAATCAGCCAGATTTTCGAAGCTTACCGGGCGCTGGAGCCGAACATCTCTGGGCTTTACAACGCCGATGAGGCGACTGTTGCTGTTACTGTTGCAAGCTGGAACAGCTTGAATGAGAAGCTCCAACGGCTGATTGAAGACAACTTTGTTGGGGATGAGACAGCTTTTCTGTCGGTTGAGCTTGAAAGATCCCGAGACCGCTTGGCGAATTTGAGAATTTTTACGCTCAGTCTGTTGTTAATTACCTTTGCGTTCCTGGCTGTCGCTATTTTCATTGTAAGAAAACAAAACCGGCTGAACTCTGTTACAGGACTCCCTAACAGAGAAACGTTAAGAGACGTCAAGAAAGCTGGCGCCGAGTATGCGGTGATCTGTGTTGAGATCGCCAATTTTGATCTGGTGCTCAGTGACTTTGGCACTGAAGCAGGTGACGCACTGCAAAGAGACATTGCCACAAAACTCCGCGATTTGGTGACCAACCAAGACGAAGTTATTCACAAGACCCCGGAAAGCTTCGTAGTGTTGGCGTTTTGCAGGTCAAAGAACATTTTTGAAGACAAGCTGACCCGCCTGCGCGAGGCACTCTCATTTGACTGGCGCTGGGGCTCTGCCGTTACACGGATCAGGCCGTTTATAGGCGTGGACCCTTCAAATGAGGGCTTTTGCCCTGACTGGAACATTCGTTATCAACGCGCTCACCGGGCTCTGGTACAGGCTAAACTTGAAAAGGAGATAGTCGTCATTAGTCAGGAAGACTTGCGCAAAAAAATCGATCAGGAACGCCGACTTCACGCGGAATTACTACGTGCGTTTAATGGTGAATCGTCTACCCTGACGCTCAGTCTCGTTTACCAGCCAATCGTACCCATCGACAGAACCCGGTTTGTTACTGGCTCAGAAGTCCTGTTGCGGTGCCATGATCGTAATTACGGCTTTATTCCGCCTAGCCAGCTGGTTGAAAACTCATTCGGTCTGCGCTGCCCAAACGCGCGTCGTCAGTTAGCCTGATATCCGCATCTTCGTAACCCTGATCTCCAGGTTGTTTCAGCCATCGATCAAACCAGGCCACGGTATAATAGGTAATCGACGGCCTGCCCCAACCGCCCGCACAAGACCCGTTGTTGACGTCTGGACACCGGGACGATGCCGGGAACAATGGCAGCAATGAAAAGTCGAAATGCGTTGTACCCTGAAAACCAACGGTATAGGCCGGAATACCTGCCGCACGCCAGGCATTGAACGCAACTTTGCCACCCTGTGAGTCTGGTGGTACCGGGTATGGCAAGGGAGCAAAACCGTAGTCAGCAAAGATCGACATGGCAGGGACCCTTGGGGCAAAGTCCGGCAATGTTCCCTGGGTTACGGCCAGTAGCAAAACATCATATAAAGGTGGGGGAAGCTGCAGGTTGGTTGCGGTTGTTAAACCCTCGCCTTCAGGAGTAATGAGACTATCCCATGCTACTGCTACATCCACCGGGTTTTCGTCGTCCAGAAGCCCGGGCCACGGGGCTGCTCCAGGAGCCTGCACATAACCGTTGGTGATTACAATGGTGGGTACTGTGCGAGTGTCACTAGCCGACTTGGGCACCCAAACCTTTCCTACAAGTCGCGCACATTCTCTGTCGTAAAAAACGACGTCGGTAACATCAGCGTCATTCTCGAAAAACGCCTTACCGTCCGGTCCGGCGGCTTGAGGATAGCGATAAGGATCACCAGTACACGGTAGAACCATAGGTTGCGCATAACGGAGTAAGCGGCGAATTCAGAGTGAGAGACAGCGGAGGCAGCCAGCAAAAGGTAGACAACATCAATGCCCAGTATTTCACAAGCAATCCCCAGTAATTCGCAATTTTGAGAACAAGACGCACAAAAAAAAGCCCGCTTCAGAGAGGCTGTGCGGGCAAGTATAGAACAAGCGACTAAAGTCTCAAAAAACGTAATACCGGATATTACATTCCGTGAAGACTCGGTGTACTGGTGAACCGTCATGAAGATAACGGTTAAGGCCGGAAACCACACCAATCCACATAATTTATACTATACTATAATTCTCCAATATCAAGCGAATTTGACAACATCCTTGTGTCATTAGAGGCCATCAAGGATTAACGTTGAGCAACAGGTTTGGAGATCCGTTCAAGTTGGTAAGCTGATTGCGGCTGGCCTGCGTGTCCAATTGCTGAGCAACCTGCTGAGGCGTGAGACTTGGGTTCTGCGCAAGCAATAAGGCTACAGCACCCGCTACATGGGGAGATGCCATGGATGTACCGCTGATAGTGTTGAAGTCGGTATCACCCGTATGCCACGCTGCGGTGATGTTGCTGCCCGGTGCCATAATGTCTACACACTGACCATGGTTAGAGAAGCTACTGCGGCGATCCCGGTTATCCGTACTGCCCACCGTAATGGCCTCAGCTACTCGATTGGGAGATCCATTACAGGCATCGGCATTGCTATTGCCCGCGGCAACTACAACGGGAATGCCTGTTGCCACGACTTCACGTACAGCATTATCCAATGCAGCGGAACTGCCACCGCCGAGCGACATGTTCGCTACAGCTGGCTGTTCTGCGTTGTCGACCATCCAGTCCAGAGCCTCGATAATCGCGCTGGTAGCACCAGACCCGTTACATCCGAGAACGCGCAAGCCAATGACCTGACTCTCCTTGGCTACACCAAACAACGTACCAGCGGCACTGGAAGCTACGTGAGTGCCGTGACCGTTGCAGTCCTCCGCAGAGTATGCAGATACGGTGTCTTCGTTACCGAAAGGCACCAGGCCACCGAACAGCAATCCAAGCAGGTCGCCAATCAACGGCAGGCCACCACCACCGCCACCGCCGCCAAGACCGCCGTCGTCATGAAAGTTGACACCGCTCGCTCTGCCCTGAAAATCGGCATGGGTGGTTCGAATGCCCGTGTCCAATACATAAACGTTTACGCCCTGCCCTGCCGTGACTGGGTAGGTAAACTGGTTGTCGAGCGGCAAGGTAGTTTGATCAACTCTGTCCAGGCCCCAGGTGGCATCTGGCTGGGTTTGAGTGGCGGCAGTGCTTATCCAGCTATCTGGTTCTACCGCTTTGACCCCAGGCAATGATTCCAGCAAACGGGCCTGGCGCTCTGTTACCTGTACGGTCGCGCCTTGCATAACATTTTGGTAGACGAACAGAATATTTCCACCACCCACAGCGGAGAGGAGTTGCTCGATACCGCCTACCAAGCCACCGGAAACGCCAAGAATGGAAGACAGTGAAGGATCAACTGTCACAATATAGCGTTGCGCTATGGTGTTGTCTGGGGCTTCGGAAACCTCTTCCTGAACTGGCTGGCTGGGCTTGCTGAACAGTTTCGAAAATAGACCCGCCTGCGCACTCAGGGGTGCTGCAGCCAATACAAGGGCTACGGCTGACGCCGCAGTTGTCCTGACAGTTACATGTGACATATTCGCTCCTTGGCTTCTTAGTTTTTATCGAATAATTAAATTTATACAAACTAAATGCAATTTCAATCTTTTTTTGTGCGAAGGCGAAAGTCTTAAGGGGCCAGTCGCCTGGCCCCGCCGCTCAGAAAAGACTGCGCCCGCCAACGGCCTCATATCGGCAGAACGGTTTGGGGGCGGCGCCAGCCTCTACCCATATCGGGCTGGAAAAAGCCACAGGTCTTCCAGTATCCGGGTTGCGAACACGCAAGAAGTAATAGGGTTCTTGCTCGGTGGCACTTAAATCAAAACTGCCCTGGCTCCCCTCCAGAGTTGTCACGATACGGTTACCACGGGTAACAACCTCGACTATGCCGTCAAACGCCGAATCACCCAGAGCAAGTTCAAACCGAGCAGGCATAGCGAAGCCGTTCGGGCGACCCAGGCGAGCACCCATCGGCTCGTCATCAATTCGGAAATCCATTCTTAACTCGTTGAAGTTTTGAGCAACGGCATAGAAACGCCTGGCCAGCATTGCTTCTTTCAAATCAGGCAAGGCCTTTGAGCGGGAGATCATGACCGTTTTGGGTAGCGACGGCGCTCCCCAGGTAGTGCCGTGATGGTCTTCCGAGCCAATCGCCCCAAGGTACCACCCCTTATCGAGAGCATAAGAGAGCCAGCTTCCGTTCTTGCCAGAGCTGTCGTATTCGGATCCCTTACCAAACATCTCTAGCCCTACTACGCGCATATTTGCGCTGGGCACATGCTCAAAATCGTTGAAGGTGTAAGCTGGGTCTCTGCCACCCGGAATATTGGACACAACGCTTTCTATCAGGTCTTCCCGGCCAGCATGGTTGAAAATCGCCACGCCATCGCCGCCACCGCCGAGAAAATCAGGGTAGGTGAACCACTGCCAGAACAGACCCATCGAAATAAGGTACCCTGGCCCGGTTTTGGCGTTTATCTCAAGGCCTGAGAAAAATACGTTGATATGACCAAACCGGTCCGAAGTCCATTCAAAACCTCGAAATGCGGTGAACGCCTCGTTAGTGGCTTGATCCACCTGCTCCAACGTAGCGTCCCATTTCCGGAAACTGTCGACGGGATTGTCTTTGTCTGCAATCAAGCAATCCGGGAATTGCTCTGAAAAACAATCGCCGGTGACTGTCAGCGGTATTCGGGCATTATCTGAGTGGTCGCTGATGCCAAAGAAATCCAGGCCCTGGCGCTTAGCACGATCGAGGGCGTCAGCCGGACGGGTGCCGATGGCACCATCTGAATAGCCGGTGTGCCCATGAATAACACCTACATAATGCTCAAACGTTTGTTCATCAAAGGCTGGTGTGCACTCCGACGCAAGCTGAGGCGATGGCAGGGATCGAAGCACAAACAGAGGGTCTGCCAGCTGGCCCAGAATCTGGCCGCAACCCGAGAGGCTTGGTGCCACTAAACACTCGGCTATCGGAGGGCTTACCCTGGCGATAATACTGAGCGGGCATTCCAACGAGAACGGGTTGTCATTGCAGCGCAGGGCGCCACCGTCGCCAATCAGATCGTTGACCAGCTGCAACGGACATCCGCTCTGGAACGGATTGAACAAACAACTGATTAGACCGGGCTTGGGCTGTGCCCTGGGCACGATTTGCAACTGGGCTGTGCGTTGATCGGTCAGAGCCCCGTCAGTCACCGTAACGGTAAAATTCAGAACTGCCGGGTCACTAAGCTGCGGCAACTCGATGATCGCGTTGGGTGCAAGAGGGTTCTGGATGGCGACGGGGAAAGGGTCGCTGCCAGATTGCGTCCAGGTATATTGGAGCGGGTCATTTTCCGCATCAACAGCCTGTGACTCGAGAATAACGGTTTCCCCGCCCGTTGCCACGCCCGGGTTGGCCCTCATGGATTGGACGACGGGCGCGGTGTTCGTTGTTGACGGCAGGCTTGTAATTGCAACCGTGTCGACGGAAGCGCCACCCAGATGATCCACTGCCTGAAAAGCGAACCGATACACCTTGGCCACATCGGTTCGGGGTAAAGTCACTGTCGCTACGAGCGTGTTTGCATTCTCGATGATGACCGGCTCGTCGGGCTCTACGAGGCTCCAGGCCACTCTTGCGATGCCGTTCTCATCGGTTGCACTGGCTGTCAGATTGAACGCTTCTCCTCCGATTACGTCTCTGTCTGGGCCAGCATCAACCACGGGCAGCGGATTAGCGAGTGTATCTCTGACGGTGACGACGACGGTGTCAGAAAAAATCGCGCCACCAAATGTTTCTGCCTCAAACTGGAAAACCAGATTGGTAGAACCACCCTCAACCTGGGGAGCCTGATAGGAGACAATATTTTGATCCGGCTCGCTGAGGATCTCCGCTGTGGGCCCGGATAATTGACTCCACATCACTCTTACAATCGTTTGATCGCCCTGCCCGCTGACTGTACTGGAGCCTTCAAGCGAAAATGTGTCTGCCTCGTCTACCGTTTGCGGCTCGCCGGCACTCACCATAACGCGCGGGTCTGCTGGGGGCTGTTCCTCTGGATTGGTTGGCCCGCCGGGTTGCTCGGGCTGCGCCTGAGGAGGGTTCTGTTGTGGTGCCTCATCAGATGATGAGCCTCCACAGCCGGCAAGAATCAGTGACGCAGTAAGCGCCAAAAAGAACCATTGGAACTTCATTGTGCTCTCCAGAACATCAGTTGTTATAAGGGGTAATCGCGGTGGCTGTTAAGTGATAACTCGCCACGGCCAGATCCGATTCTGAGCGGTCAATTTTCAACTGCCCTGCGACCATGACCGGCTCCTCGGGGTTATCGAGAAACGGCGCCCGGGATTCCGACGCATCAACCAGCACAATTTGGTTGCTGGCCGGTGGGGGGACATGAATGCAGGCGCCATAAAACGGCACCAACAAAAACTCTTTGACCCTGCGGGTACCGGCCTCGAATCGAACAGGCACAACATATCCGGGTATTTGCACCACCTGTCCGTCCAGCTCACCAACAACCGGTGCGTTATCAAGGTAATCGCGGAGTATCTGGAACAACCTCTGAGCTTCCGGATCGTCATCGTCGAGGCTGGAGATATCCTGACCATCAAGAGGGTCCCTGTCTGGCCAGCCAATGGGAACCAAATCATGCCAACCCACGGGTCTTGGTGACGCATACACGGCGTTTTGAGCTGCCAGGGGAATGACTAAAACGGCTATCAGACCAAGGGCAAGCCGGCGACAAAAGCGGCGCTTGAGGTCTGACAGGTGTGTGGCATTTGAGGACATAGCAGCAGGCCCAATGAAACATAGGAGCGATAGATGATATCAGCGATGCGTGACAGATAAGTTACGATAGATTGTTATATACGATTTCTCAAATCCCAGAAAAAGTGCTTATGGTAATATTTTTTTTAACATAAAAAATGCTATACGATTATTTAGGCTGCATGCTCACTGAAGCTAAAAGTAAGAAAGACCCGTTTTGACTCTCAAAAGGACTAATACAATGAATACAAGCATGTTTCATAAAGCCGCCCTTGCAACGGCTATTGCTGCCTCGCTTTCCCTGTACGGATGTGGCGGTGGGTCTGGCGGGTCTTGAGGTAGCAATAATGAGCGACCTCAGGCTCAGCAATCTGTCAGCGGCAGCGCGGTTAAAGGGGTTTTGAAAAACGCGGAAGTAACAGCATTTGAGCTTGATAGGAGCGGCAACCGGCTTGCACCGAACGTGGGAACCACGCGCACAGACAATGCCGGGGAATACACGCTAAATTTGGGACAAAACTATCAGGGCGGGCTGATTGAAATTGTGGTGAGTGCAGACAGCGCCACCCGTATGGTTTGCGATGCCTCAGAATGCGGCACGGTTGTACGCGGGCAAGAAATTTCCAGCGGCCTCAATGGGCTGACTCTGACCAGGCTGGCTCAACCGACCCCCGGCCAAACCAATATCAGTGCCCCGGTGAGCGCTTGGACTACCCTGGCGGCTAATCGGGCCAAAACCCTCGCTTCAGGCCGTGAAAACCTGGGTACCGCCATTGCCAAGGCTAACAGGGTAGTTTCCGAAATTGTGGGCTACGACATTACCAAGGTGCAGGCCAAAGGGGTGTCTCAGTTGAACGCCAACAGCTCACCAGAGGAGGCGCAGTCTGCTGCGCTGAACGCTGTCGTTGCCGAAATAATATTCGGTGGTAGCAACAACTTCGGCAGCGCCTTGGCCGATTTTTCCAGGGAACTGGATGACGGAAAAATTGAACTGGAGGGCATCTCGACCGCTCTTGATAAAGTCATTGCTGGCTCAGGGAACGCCATAGCCACCAATGTGCTGGACTCGCTTGCGCAGCGATCGGAAGAACTAAAACTGATAAACGAACTTGATGCCGAAGATATCGAAAACTCCGTAACGGCGCCAGATGCTCCGCTCGCGGATAAAATCCAGGACTTTAAAAATTTCCTCACACAGGTTCGGCAACTCGGTGATGGCTTGGGAGCCTTCGGCGACAGCAATGCTCTTGATACCGCCCTGGGTGCTGACGAAGCCACGCTCACCGCAATTTTCGATTCGGATACGGTCAACACACTGCTGTTGAGTTTCAATGTCATCGGGCAGGCGCTGAATGCTGTGATTGATGATCCGCAGATCGAGAGTGTGTACTTAAAAGATCCTTCCGATGGAACAACGACTATTGGATCTGCGGACATTGTGCTGGTGGAGGAGGATAACTCGTTTACGCTCAGCCTGGACGGCGAGGCCACCGGTTCAACTGGCCAGTCCTTCCTTCCCTTCGATCTCAGCGTTACCGTGCCGGTTGCGTTAGCGGTGCTGACCGATGACAACACAGACCTGACCAGCTTGGAAGAAACGACCACGCTGCAGGTTGACGGAACGGTTGGTGACCAAAATACCAATGTTTTGATCGAGCTAACGGATCTCAAGGCGACCCTCACTTTGGAAGAGGCACTGGCAGGCGATAACGGCGCAGCGCTGGATGGTGAGACTGTGCTGACGGCTGCGCTTGACGGCGAGCTCTCTGGCGCATTGAACATTACTGCTAAAGATGGTTCAGAATCCTATACTTTCAACGGCGACGTTCTGGGCCGGCTGGTAACCTTTGATGACGGTGCGCGGATTTTTGATAAAGAACTGCCGGTGTCACTGGAAGAAATCAGGCTGTCTGGCGAATTCAGCGGTTCCGATAACAATTCCTTTGCCGCGAGTGCCGCTCTGAGGGTTCGGAATGCCCGCGAGTTCGATGTGTTTGGATGGCTGGATTTGAGTTCGCAATCCGTCACTGAAGGCGGTTTCTTTAACGAATTGCCAACGTCCATCAAGACCACGATCGAGAATCTCGCCAATCGAAGGGATTACTCTGGTGACATTCGTTTCGACTCTGACAGTATTTTCGATAACGAAATCCGCCTGATTAATCATGGTTCTGTAGAATTTACCAGCGCTGCATTCGGAGATGCAGAACTTCAGGAAGCTCTGGGACTCGTAAACGACGCCTTTGAGCAAACCTATAACCTGGACGGCTTGGAACTCGACGTATCGTTCGCTGAAATGAGATTTAACAAAGGCCAGGGTGGCGGCATAACGGCCGTGGCAGAGGTCGAAGGCCTGGAAAATGCAGACAGCTTTTTGAACGCAACGATCTCACTGACAACCGACGTCAACTATGCAGGTTTCAGCGGCAAGGCAGTTGCAACGGTCAGTCGCAACTCGCTAATCGGCGGTAACTTGAACATCAATTTCATAGCACAGGGTGTGCCCAATGCCACCGCCCAGAATCTGCGCCTGCAGGTCAGCAGCACCGATCTTGAGGGTGCAGGCAGTGCGGATATTACGTTCTCCAGCCCTGCGGGCTTCCGCTTGGCGGCAACAGTTACCTTCGATGACGATCAGGAAATCACCGCGCTGACCGGGGACGCCTTTGTAGGTGACGACGACATTGGTGACATAGAACTGCGCAACGGGGTGCCCTTCCTTGTTTATGCAGAGAACAATGGCGAAACTAACTTTGAGTCGCTGTTTTGACGGTGAGGTTTAACGTCAAACCCGAAGGGCGGCGCTTATGCGCCGCCCTTATGTTTTTAACCGCCAGCCCAAGTGCTGCTTTGGCCAATGATATCGAGATTTTCGGACAGCTGACCATTCGGGCCGTTGATGAACTTGAGCCCATCAAAACCAGCATTGACGACTGGGGAAGCCAGTTTACCGGAGGCGAGCGCCAGTGGATCCGGGCCCGGGCGGAATTAGGGTTCAGAGTGGACCAATGGGAGCTTTCGGTTTTTAACCGGGCGCTTGCGGATTTGAGGATGAACGAGGAAGCCGTCGCTTTTTACGGCAAAATAGCCCGGGGCGAATCGTTTGAATCCGGTCAGCAGATACCGGTCAATGTGCGGGCAGAATCCTTTACCGCAGAGGGTCTCAGGCTGGGTTATCGCTTTGCTACGGACACACTGGTTGTGCGCACCGGATTATCCGTGTTTCGTTCCGATTATCTGTATTCTGGCTCGCTGGATGGCACTTTCTCCACTACAGAGGGCGATACGTTTGATTTGAGAGCAGAGGTCGATTACGTCTACCATCGCGATATTCTGTTGCGGCGCCCCAACGTAGAACCTGCTACCGGCACTGGATTCTCTCTGGATGTTCATGCCGACTGGCAAGCCATGCCGGGGCTACGCATTGAGCTGGGCGCGGAAGACCTGGCTGCCAGAATTCGCTGGCGCAACGCCCCGTTCACCAGAGCGACTGCGAACACGGAAAGGCGCTCAACTGGAGACGCCGGCTTTTCAGGGCTCAAGCCCACGATAGAAGGCGTGGAGGGGTATCGGCCGCATTACACACAACGGCTCTCTCCGAAGTTTGATGGCGCCCTTGAATTGGGCGATGGAGCTTTTCGTCCGAGAATTGAACTCGTTCATCAGTTTGATGACACTTACGCAGGTATTGGTGGCGTTCTGGCTTCAACCAGTGCCCATCAGTTTGGGCTGATGCTGTACCCCAAATACAATTCTGTCGGGTTTCGGCTGCATTCTGGTCAGTTTTCCGCAGAACTTTCCGCCGACGATGTTGATGAGCGGAAAATCGGCGCGGTCTCACTATCTTTGTCTTTTGGTTACTGAACCGCACGCACTACTAAAGCTCCTTGAGTAGAGCTTATGCACGCTCAAACAGGTCCGCAACGGGCAGATCAGCATTGTGCCGGGCATGAGTCACCTACAGGTTATTACAAAAGGGGCTTAGACCGGTCGAAACGGCAATTTTGTGCGTTTCGATCACACAAATCGATCCACAACGCATCAACAGCAGGATCAACATTCTTCAATAGAAACACCGGCTCCCGGCTCTGAGCGATGGCTATCTTGCTGCCACTGGTCGTAGTTTGAAAAACCACAAACCTGTCTGTGCTAGACGACAACCTGGCTCCACTCACCGTCACTTCGAACACACGATCCAATTCAACATTCAACGGATTATTCTTTATGAACGCGTCCACTGGACGACGCTGAGAGCTGCTGAGAAACCGCTCTATTTGGGCAAATTCGTTTCCACTCTGTCTCTGGATACGATCCATCGCTGCTCTCGCGTCAACAATCGGTATACGACTTCCATCAGACTGAGCTACCAATCGAGAAGTCGATACCAGGAGTTCAGTTAAGTCCCGAGCGGCCAATGGCTCTGCAGAAGACTGTTTTAATAAACCGGCTATTCCTGCAACAACCGGTGCAGAAAAGGATGTACCATCCCAGAAGGTCAGGCGACCAAAACGGTCCAGGGAAAGAACTTCTGAGCCAAGGGCAGCGACATTGACGCTTGTGCCGGTGTTAGAAAATCCGCTCAAGTCGCCCGACGATCTCACCGCACCCACAGTCACCACCCGTTGGCAGTTTGCCGGCGCGGTGCTGGCAGCGTCTTGCCCGGCATTACCAGCAGCCACCACCGTCAACACCCCCCGGCTCCAGGCGTAATCAATGGCTTGCTGCAAATACACCGGGCAACTGCTCACTTCTGCACCCAATGAGACATTAATAACATCAACCGACTGTTGAAGCCTTGGCGCTTGTGTGACCGAGGGATCTCCGGCCAGCCAGCGAATAGCCAGCGCCGTATCAGTCAAAGCACCCCTCACTCTGCCGCTACTATCACAGCTCAAGGCGCGAGCTGCGACGATGTCCGCTTTGGCTATTCCGGCAATACCAGTGCCGTTATCTGTGATGGCGCCTAGTACACCACTTACACCCGTGCCATGGGCATTAAGGCAAACCGGTGCGACCTCATTTTCAAGATAGCGCGGTCCGTAGCCGTCGTCTGAGGCAAAATTGAAACCCTGGGCGTATTTAAGGTCGTCTAACTGATGGAAGCCCGAATCCACCACTCCGATCCGTACTCTTTTTTCAAATGTTGATCTCAAATATGCCGCAAAGATGTCCTGCACACCCCGCTTTATAGACGATGGCGATTGCCAGGCTATCTGCGAGCTGAAACCCGGGTCTGACGGTATCGAACTTGCACTAACCGCGCTCTCAAACGTTTGTGCTGAGAACGCAACCGTGCCGGGTTCCGCGAGCCGGGGGGCGACTGGCATGGGCGGATTGCTGACCCAGACATCTTCCTCAACCACCGCTACCTCAGGCAGGCTCGCAAGCTGGGCCTTGACTGCGGCTATGTTCTCGGCGCCAACTTCAATAATCTCGGAGCTCGCCATAGTTTGCCCGATTGAAAGCGCTGAAACTGTGTCGCGGTATGTCACCACCAGGCGGCCAGGCCCCTCAACGGATTCCGACGCTACCACCTGAGTTGGCGCTGCCGTCGCCGTTACAAGCGCTGACAGCATAATCATCGGGTACAGTCTGGTTTTCGTCATTGTGTTGTTTCTCATTTACAGAATGGTATTCAATTGAATTGAACCAACGATTCCAAGGCTCGGTATTCCGGGCGCAGCCTTAAACCACCATTGCTGGCAACGACATAGTGATCAGAACTCAGAATCCTGGAATAGACACCCGTGCTCTCAACATATTCCAATACGCCGCTGCCAAGGCCATCTGGAGCAATCGCGTCGACGAATATGCTAATCTCGTTTAACTTATCCCGGCCGTAAGTGCCATGATTGGCGATCATCCGCTCCGCAAACGCCAACTCCCGTCGCAATACCTGTTCGGAAACCAATCCCTGCCGGTATCTGTCCTTGACCTGCATGAGATTGTCTAAAGCAAAGTTGACATCAAAGGCCCAGGGGCTGTTTTCGGGATTGAACGATTGCAACCGTGCCTGCAGGTTCTGGTTGGTGATGTCGCTTCTCAAGTACGCCATTTGCAGAAAAAAGTTAAAAAACAGCGCGTCCTCGGAGAGTGAAACAACCGTGCTGCGGCTATTTATAGTATTCACTACCTGGCTCTCAAGACTCGCAGCAGACGCATTTTGAATGGAGACGCTTACCTGCACCCGGGCGCTTTGATCCTGGTAGCGGAAATCCAGCGTCACTGACTCGTTAACTGGTCGGTCGACCTCTCCGAGCATCAGAGTCAGCTTGTTGCTTGCCACGGAAGAAAAAGAAATCAAACCACTGTCACTTGTAACAATGACGTTCTCCGGTTGAGCAAAGGTTCCCGTCATTACCAAGGACTGAGATTCCGGCCCGGCATAAAACGCATTCGCAAATTTCACGAGTCCGTTGTTTGACTCCACACCCCTCACGCCTCTTTCTGAGCCAGACGAGCCTGAGTTATCAGAACCTTCGTCTGAACCACCGCCACAAGCCGTCAGTCCAAGGGCTGCCACGATGACCACCAGCCAATTTCTCGTCCAATCCGTTTTTATCACGATGTCCACCTCGTCATGGGTAGGGCCGTTAAAATGCAGGCTCGAAATGGTGTTCGCTTGCGAAGCGCTGCGAACGCCACTCATTTGACGGGTAATCCTAATAAAAAACGTCAATAAAAAATCTCGACCAGTTCGCTCAGAAACTTCAGGCGGCGAAAAGGCTCGTTAGAAAAAATCAAAGAACGGTGATAGCGGCAAGAACTCAAGAAACACTATTCTTCTTTATTTTCAACGTGATAAGAACACTTAAGGAACAAGGAAGAATCTAAAATGTTCGGAAAGGAGGGTATGACGGGATAATTGTAAATTAATGTCTGAAATCGTCAGCTTTTTTTACGCACTTTAGTAGATTGCGCAAAAAAAGCTGACGCATGATGCGTTGGGTACAAAATCAGTTATCCAGCACCTCGACCGGAACCACTGGAAGAACCAGGCTGGAGGGCGTATCTGGCCCAGTGTGGAGTGTCATTAAGCCCAAAACGGATGGTATCAGCGATGTTAGAAGCGGTGGAACACCCTGAGCAACATTTGAGGTGTTGATAGAAGCTCTCAATGCGCTACCTGGAGGTACGAATGCACTGCTGGAGAAAATCTCGACCGAGACTTTTCGCACCTCATCGCGCTCCAGCATCGAACGGTCCTCTACCCGGAAGGTATGCCAGGGCTGAATCATTTCACCGTTTACAAATCGGGAACGGCTTTCATCTACCGAATTCATACTGGCAGTCATCAAGCCGTTGGTGATCGGACTGGTAGTCCCGTTGGGGTGGACAAGGTCAAGCCGCACTGAAAGCTGAACGTCTCTTGCGGTTGAAGAAACCCATAAATCAGCCTGCATCGGTCCATTCAGGTATAGCCCTTTTTCCCCGGCTGGCAACTCAAACTTGATCGCGCCGAGCTCAGAAAAACGGTTATCCTCCAAGCAGGGTAATGGGATCAGCCCGGTAAGCCCGGCAGTCCACTGCGTGGTGCTGAACGAGCATAGGCCGTTCAGGGGCTGTTGAAGCACCTCAATTGCCTCTGAGCCCACAGGCTGAGCAGAAGTTATGGCGCCTTCGGGGCCAAGATAGTAACGCTGAGCCTGCATTTGTGGGTGAGGCCAATGGCTCGCAGTTTCATACTTTTCCAGGCCCAGAACGTACTGAGTTACGTTAGGTTGAGTCTCTGCGCCAGCATCTAACCTCATTACATATTGATCAAACCACTGAAGACGGAGAACGTCCAGAGGCGGCACTCCATCTCTGGGTAAACCGTCACTGGGAACACCAGCCGCCTCTATGTGGGTCCATGGGCCGATCAGAAGTTTGACAGGGACACGACCACTCAAACGCTCGTACCAAAGCGGCTCACTTCTCTGGAACAGGTCGAACAGACCACCCACCACAAACGTGGGCACGTTTATCTTATCTACGCCCTCCATGGGCGAACGAATTTCCCAGAACCCCTCGTCAAATGCAGTTTCTTGCTCGCCCAATAGCGCTTTGAGGATGGTAGGCACCTGAAAATCCAACAACGCACCTGTCAGCCGCTCTGGCACTGCAGTCAGAAATGCGCTCGGATCGGTTGGCAACAACTCGAGGGGCAACAAACCCAACCCTGTCACCAATGCCATCCAGGAGGGGATGAAAGTGGCATTGACATTGCCACCGGTAAAGACAATATCGCGGTAACCGTCACCAATCGGCACGATGGGAAAAGACGCTTTCACAGCGGGATGGTTCTGTTGCGAAGTGAGAATCGAGGTGATGCCCAGGTAAGAAATACCTTCAAGCCCAATGGCAGGTTTAGCCCAGGATTGATCAACAACCCAATTCACAACTTCTGTGTAGTCTGCCTGCTCTCGTTCGCCGAACGCCTCCCAATTACCACCTGAATTGCCGGTGCCGCGCACATCGACCACCACATGGGCATACCCGCGCGTGACCAGATATTCGTTGGCGCCGCCCACCTGCGGCACAAACTGCCCTACTGACGTGTTATAGGAAGTTTGGGTCAATACGACGGGAAAACGCCCACTCGCAGGAGCATTCCGGCCAAAACCAGGCAGTGTGACTTTGACAAACAGCTTGGTGCCATCCGACATTTCAATGGTCTGATCAGGCAGCGAGACCGCATGCGTATGTGTTGGTGCTCGCTCATAGACGTTCCACTCCGTAGAACCTTCCTCGACCACAGGGACGAACTTTGCCGCCGTGTTCCGGCTGCCAAGAGCCATCATCTCGCGCACAGCTTTCGGCTGCTCGGAGTGAACCTCGGGGGGCTCAGAATTCGGTGAAGCAGGCGCGGAGCTAGACGGCTGAGAATTCTGATCTGATGAACCGCCACATCCAACCAGCAGGAAGGCAGCACTGATCATTGCGAAGTAGAGCGAGGCTGTTTTTTTCATTGTTTATCCCGAATAAGACCACATCAGGATAAAGATTGCTCTACGATAAAGTTTGGGGCATTGGCCAGAGAGACAAACACCTGCGGGCCATGTCACCATGGTATCATGGCCCGCAAGCCGGCTTAGCGACGGATCAATCGCTCAAACCCAGACGCTTCATTGTTTCAATCGTGATGGCACCAGAGGCGAGGCCGTTCTCGATTTGGTATTGGGAGAGGGCATCTATCGTGCGCGGCCCCGGCAATCCATCCTGTTCACCCGGGTTGTATCCCAGCCGGCTAAGGCTTGACTGAATGTTCCGCACCGTGTCTCTTGTCAAATCCCTGTCACAAACGGCCTGGCGCGCAACAATCTGGGGACGCCCCTCAAACCGCCGAACATTTACATCCATGGTTTCAGCGGGAATTTCCCTTTCTATGGCCTGCGCAGGCTCAACCAATTCAGCAATTTCGAAAGATTCAATTTCGTCATCCAGCTCTACCGGCACCACTTCAGCGGGCTGATCGACCATCTTGCGCGTAACGGTTTTGAACTCTGCAGGAATCACTTCAGTTCGGGTAGTTTCAGGCTTAACCAACCGGGTGACTGTGACCGTTTTAGTTTTTGCAGGAATCTCTTTAGCGCAGAAACCGAAAACGGCTGACGACGCTCCGTAAGCCGCAGCGCCTGAGGTACGGCAAGGTTCCAGTTCTGTACGTGCTTGCTCCAGAACCACTTCTTCCTCTACATCACGGTACTCTGAAGGCTCAACAACCAAACGAGTTGTTTCTGGCTTAACCAGCACCCGCTCTTCAATCTCTTTGTACGTTGCCGGCTGAACACGGAAGGTTTTCGTGCCTTCTTTGGTGACTACCTGCTTGAAACCACGACGGAATTCGGCCGCTGTCACTTCTAACCTTGTCTCAGAGTCGCGGACCTTCACGGTCACGCTATCATCCACAGGACGCGGCTGAACCTGAGCGTACACCCAACATTGCCCTGGTCGTATATCAAGTTCTCCATTGCCTGTCTGACTAAGGAGCAAATCCGCCGTACCGATAGATTGCCCTACTCTCTGATCACTGACGGGAACCGGAGAATCCTCATCAACAGTCGCGGCCTGGGGCTTCGGCTGCTCAGAAAGCCGAGGGCTCTGCAGCGGTTCTGCTGCCCGAATCACCTTCGTTGCTTTCTGCTCGACCGTGGGTAATTCATTCATCCCGAGCTCGTAGGTGTACAAACCACTCACTCTTGGTGCTGGCTGCGGCTCATGCAGCGCGCAACCTGTTATTGAAAGAATCAGCAAGGAAAACCCAATGAAGTGCTTAACAGAGATTGGTCTGCTCATGGGGCCCCTCATGATTGAGCTGTGAATTGTCGCGAAAACTCGATGCCAGAAGCGATCACCTGATCACTCAGGCCCGTTTCACGCTGAAGCTGTTCGACCATTTGATTACCACCGCGCAAGTAGTATGCCGCTACCATACTGCGCGCCACACTCTGCTGCTTGCCTGAAAGCTCATAGGCTGTTCTCAATTCAAAAGCCGCCTGACCAAACAAACCTCCGCGCATCAGCGCAACACCGAAGTCGTTTCTGATGGGGGCTGAGGCTGGGTCTTGATTTTTCGCTTGCTGAAGCGAATCCAGACCTTCCTGAACACGATTCGTCTTGAGATAAACGACACCCATGCCGTGGTAAGCAGCAGCGCTGCCACATGCCCGTACGATTTGTTCGAATGCCCCCTCAGCCTCAGCAGACTGTTCCACCTTGGCCATTAACTCAGCCCAACGGAGCCAATGTTGTTGGGTTGAGAAAGAAAGTGTTTCAAGGCGGGCAAGCGCAGCGTAATTCTCTGATCTGGCCATCAAATCATCGATTGCATCCAACTCGACTTGTTGCTCGGGCGTCACATTGTTTGAGCAGACAATAGGAAGGCTGTCATTGGAAGACGCAGCGTCTACATGGCCATCCTCTTCTGCCTGCATAGCGGCACAACCTACCACCAGTGTTGCCATGGTTGCGGCCAGAACCGGACGAGCGATCGCGTTCCAGTACTTCATTCAAATCTCCTTCATGAACAGGTGCGGTCAGCGTATTGGACTAGTATACCCGAACCGGTGCCTGGTGCGAGCGACACCACTACCACCCAGCGTTGAAAAAGTTGGGGTGCACGATTACCCCTGACCCTTCACGCGATGCAATGGCGATCTCCGGGTACATCTTACATAAACGATGACCCTGTTGATTTACTATGATATAACCTACACTATACTATTCGTTACAAACCGTTTTATCGTGCCAGAAGTTCAGATCTGCGGCACGCTCCTGATCGGGACCTCAATTATGCTGAAAGCTGAAGCTCAAACTTCACATGCAAGTGTTAACGGAACCGCCCGTTCGGCTTTGTTCTCAGAGGATGTTAGGGAGGCCTTTGTGCCGTCTCGTGCCCTTACCGGCAATGCTCTCTCGCTGATCCGACCTTCTGACAGATTGAAAATGCTGGTAAAAAACCGCCAGGCATTTGGCCTGGACCCAGTTTTCAACCATGACGACATCAAGCATTGGTTCAGGGACATGAGCGATACGGCCCTCAGGGTCATGATTAATCGTCACTGCGCCAAAGCGGACGTAATAAATGCGGTGTGCCATGGAGTCTATCAAGCAACAGACCTTGCATGGAGCTCGCGGAAAATTCTTGTGGCCGCCGCACTCAAACTACGAGGCGAAGACAGCATTTATCTGACAATGCACAGCGCTTTGCCCGAGTTTGATAATGGCCAGGATTTGCTTGTGTTTATCACAGCTGGCAGGAATTTCATGCTTAAATCAGAACTACACGGTGTTGTTGCCATCAAACACACTGCGATGCCACTGACTAAAGTGCGCAAGGCATTGGTTTGGGATCCGGACCTATCTTGCTACAAGGCACTTAATCAACAGGCCATCATTGACTATCAACGGCACCACCTCGGACTGAAATCTCTTATGAGGGAAGCTGGAGTGAATGGAGAGCTTCCCGACATCTCTCAACACGGTGTCTGCTAGCATGAGCACACAATCTTTCCAACCAGACTTGCCCTTGATCGTGCGGGCCGCAGAACACTATGCGTTGCTGTTAGCTGAAAAGGCCGAGTGGCTCGCAGAAATCGGTATACCAAATTTTGAGGTATACCTTCAAAGACTCGATCAGGCTGCCGCGAGCCCATTGGATACTTTTCTAGGTCCAAATAACGAGCGCGTTTTTCGGGTCAATATGAGCGCTGAGCATATTCCCGGCAACCAGTACACGCTGATTATGCGCATACCGGTTCCAACAAACCTGATCGAAAAACTCCTCAGCAATCGAATTGTTCTGCATCAGATGATGCGCGCCTGTAGAATATTTGAAATAGAGGCAGTACCCGTGCTTCACCAGGATGATCCCGTTTCTACACCTGATCGCCCGGCAACAGCCAATCAACTCAGGCAAAAACCAGAGACAAGAGGAAGGAGTGCGCGAGTATCTACTAATTATCTCGCGCAGGCTCTGGCTCAGTACCAGAGGCAGGCGCGCCGTCAGTAAAGCTCATTCTCCTGCAGGGCAACGTAACAAATGGCCATCGACTTTTATGACTTTGGGGAACTAGACAGCGGTTTTGCCGGCTGGAGGGTTGGAGGCACCCTTCGTGGAAAACGTTATCAGAAGTACTTTTCGTTAAAGAACCCCTATGCCTCCATTGATGATGAAACATGGCAGAAATATCAACATTTGAGGGCAAGGTATTACGAAGCGAAGATGCTTGCAAGATCCGCAGCTTGTCAGTATCGGGACTTCATAAACACAAACCACAAACGCACACTCCCTATGCGCGGTCTGGGTTTTCAGGGAATGACTCTCGCTATTTTGCAGAGCCCGGGAGCGAACTTTTACCGATGCCAGTTCATTGTCAACAATCGAGGGAAAACCCGCAGATTTGCCATCACCGATAGCCTTAGCTTCGATGATGCCTGGAACGACGCCGTGACGGCCTGGGGAGATCTTTTCGGCATACGGCCAAGAGACGTTCAGATTATACGTGTCACCAAGAAGCCCGCACCCTCAGCATTTAAAGAGCTCAGGCGCCATATGAATGAGCGTGAGGGGCAATCAATACCGGTAGACGCGTTACATCACGTATTCGCCCAACAACGAAAACGGTTGTCCCAGAGCAAAATGTTCCAGCACGCTGAGCCCCCCCCGACAAAACGCAAGCCAGATAATGAGCTAATGCAACAGCTATCGTCGATGCTCGCCGCTGAAATCCAGCAATCTCATGCGCCTGACAATAAACGAGATCCGCAATAAATTATGCAGCTCCGTCCGATTGACTGAAAAATCACAATAATCAGTCACCACAGTCATTTGTATACTTTTGTAACAAGGTGTATGTTTCGTATATGATAGTTCATACGACATAACTCCAGAGGAGTTAAACCATGCAGCCAGCTCAGCACGAAGTCAGCATTTCTGAAAAGATCTCAAGGCTCCAATCGGTGATTGAATCTCAGAGTTTTGAGCTGGCCTTTCAACCAAAATTCCGGTCTTCGGGCGCCATATGTGGGGTAGAAGCCTTAGCACGTTGGCCTAATGCAGTTGCGGCCTGGCAACAACCCGAGGAGTTTGTCAGGTTGGCGGAACGAGAAAGCCTTTCGGTGGCACTGGACCTTCAGATCCTCGCCCAGGCAATTAAGCTTATGCGCTCCCTGCCGAGCTCCATTAATGACCACCTGACTCCACTGTCAGTGAACGTCTCAGCCGCCAGCATTCTGGATCCGTTATTTATACGCTCTCTGGAGCGTATTCTCTCGGTTGAGCACCCGATCAGACTGACGCTAGAGTTAACAGAAACTGCACCATTGCAATCTCTTAAAAAAGCCAAACGAGTTTTCGACCATTTGGCACAGCTCGGCGTGTCGCTATCGATCGACGATTTTCTGTATGGCTACAATGACATCGGTGTATTATCCGCACTACCTGCAAACGAGGTCAAGATTGACAGAAAGGATGTCGCGCTGATTCATGAACGCTCAAGTTTCCAGCGCGTGGCCGCTATCATTACCATCGCGAGGCAGCGTAACCTGTTTGTTACCGCAGAAGGAATTGAAAACGATGGGCAATGGAGCTTGCTCAAGTCTATGGGCTGCGACTTTTGCCAGGGATTCTGGTTGGCACCGCCAATGAATATCAAGGACCTTGCAGCCTTCGCGTCAGGGAGAGCACAGCGCCTTAACAACGCCCCGGCACGCCAACACATCGGTACACATAGCAAACATTACAAAGGCTTAAGCCCCAACCAGGGACTTGCACCGCATTAATTTATAAAGCATCATCAGTGCAATACGATTGTCTAATAACAAATACAATAGGATTACATAATGCCACTCTCGAAAGTGCTTGATTCTGTAACTAACTTCAAAAGAAGACTTGTGTCAGCTTCCTGGAAACGTGTCTTGACAGGCGTCTTGGTTTCGGCGGGCCTTGCGGGTTGCTCAGCAAACCCGGTCTACACGACCACTGGAATTGTGCTTGTCAATTATGCCGATGCAGAAGCAACACCCTATGTTCTTGAGATGACAGACGCCCGCATGGCCTGCGCTCTCGGTCAGTCGCTGGACCCCCTGGTTTACTCCTTCAGCCGCGTTACTTCACCACCAGACACAACAGGTTCTCTACTGATGCTGTTGGCCGCTAATTGCTCTGAATATGAGCTTATGGAGGCGGAACTGGACTTCCTGAGAGCAAATTTCGAGGGTAATTCGAACGCTGCCAGACATACTCGAGAGCAAGTCAAACGATTGAACGCAGAAGTTGCCAATCGGCGCGTTCTTGCCTTCAACCGTGCTATGTCTGCGTTTGACTTCAACTCCGCCGCAGAGCCACTTGAATGCCCTTTTCTTTTCAGTGACCAAGATGAATTGACGTTCATGTTCGGGCTGGTCACTGGCTTGCAAGCGATCGTTAATGACGCTAACTCAGGTGCCGCCGCTGGAGTGCCCCGTAGTATTGCGCCGCAAGCAGAACGTGCCATCAGGTGTGTGGACGACGAAAAGTGGGGCGGAATTCCGAATGCCGTCCGGGCTGTTGTATGGCTGCTACTCCCAGACACCCGTCCAGATCTCTCTCCCGACCCCTGGCAGGTATTGGAAAATAGCAGCGAGCTCGGTTTCGAACGTGGATACCGAGTGTCGAGTGCTCTGGAAATCGTAGCGGCTGAAACTTTTGGACGACCGGAGGTCAAAGCAAAAGCCCTGGCTAAAGCAGCCGAGGCAGAAAAGGAGATGGAAGCATCCAATCGCTTTCCGTTGCTCGACGCTGTTGCCAAGAAAATTCTTTTGCACGCGTCTGACAAACACTGGGTCACTGAATATGGTTACAGAACACCCTCGAACCAGTTCGGTAGCATGTCACCGGTTTCCCAGAGAGCACCTGTTCAGACCATGGATCTAGACGATCTGCTTTAAGCCATAAATTCGCTAACAATAATAGATGGAGTATTCTATGCGTAAACTTTTTGCAGCAACTGCCTTATCTGTGCTGATTCCGGCGACGGCATCTGCACAATCACTATCTGTATGCGTATTTGATGTCATAGGTGCTAATGGTGACGTTTTTAATGTCATGAAAGATTATGCCCTTGAAGCGAAATCGTTTGGATTAACACTTGATCTGAAACCATACACAGATGAGGGTGTTGCGATAGGAGATTTCAACGCAGGACAATGCGACGCTGTCGCAGCCACTGATTTACGTACCCGTCCGTTCAATAAGTTCACTGGTTCTATCAGTGCCGTAGGTGCACTGCCCTCCTATGACAACCTGGAGACGCTTCTTGCGACGCTCGCCCAACCGAGGGCAGCTCAATTTATGACGAGCGAAGGCTACGAGGTGTTAGGCATTTTCCCTGTTGGTGCCGGATATCTTTTTGTGAACGACCGCTCGATCAATACTGCTGGAGCCCTGGCAGGTAAGCGTATGGCAACTCTTGAGTATCAACGCGACGCCATTCATATGGTTAACTATGTTAAGGCGACAGTTGTACCTTCGGACATCACCAATTTTGCCGGTAAGTTCAACAACGGTTCTGTTGATACCGCTTATGCACCTGCCTTTGCTTATGAAGCGCTTGAACTGTACAAGGGAATTGAGCCAAACGGCGGTGTTGTTGACTACCCTCTCGCACAGCTCACGGTCCAGTTGATTGCGCGGGACGGCATTCTGGATGACGAGCAGGCTCAGAAAGCACGCGAGGCAGCCTGGGGAATGCACTCTCAGGTAATGAAACTGATTCAAAGCCAAGAGGCAGCAATACCGGACAATAAATGGATTCGTATTCCAGACAAAGACATCGTTGGCTATCAGGAGATGTTTCGGGAAAACCGGCTGGAGATGCGAGACGGTGTAAACAGTGCGCCTTCCGTTTATGATCCGCGTATGCTCAAATTAATGGCCAACATTCGGTGCGCCAGCAACCCGAGCGCTGCAGAATGTACATCAGACAACAAAGAGTAATATCAGTCTGTCTCTGAATAGACAAAAAACGCCGGGCTAAAACCCGGCGTTTTTTGTTTACCAACCACACAACTATCAATCATCATGGTTGGTCAATTGCTTCATAGCTCCCTTGGCCTTCACCACCGATTTTTGCCGGTTTGAGTGCTCATTTATACTGGCAGCGCTAAGTGATGAAAGTTCCAGAGAGAAGCCTTGGCAGGCCTTCTTGACCGCTAGCTTGAGTTCTCCGGGCATCACGTACTGGTCCGACACTTTGCAATTGTGGTCAATTTCACGCAATGCCTGGCCACCCAAAAGATACATCTCAAATCCACTATCAGCCAAAGCTTCGACTTCTGCCAAATACTGTTTCTGGTATTCCTGGCGCATGATGGGCTCCGATTCGTTACACAGACAGCCTAAGTCTATTATCCGACCTTGGCCATGGCGTTGACCATTGTCACATAATCCTCATAATACTTTACGGGCGTTATCCACTCCCGTCTCACAGGACCTTGTTCAATTTTTGCATCATTACGAAGAGACGAAATCAGAATATACCCGTACCGCTCATAAAATTTCTTCAATTCCTTGGCCTGACAGGGATCCGTGGCGGAATCCCAGTCTGCATAGATGACATATTCTTCATCGTCCATATCGAATGAGATCATCTGTGGCGAATTCGTGCCGAAAGATTCGTTCAAAAAAACCGCATTCTTTGGATCACCACCATCCAAAGGCAAGCCGTAAAGAAACCAAACAACGTTTGCCACATCGCCATTCTGGTCACGCTGTATGCCAACGATTCCATCTAATACTATAGACATATGCCCCCCTACGAATCAGCTCTCCGCCCGGCGCTGAACAGCTTCCAGATATTCATCCATCTCTTTCTGGTTGGCAAAAACCGTCAAATCAGGCATGACTTTCACAATTTCAAAGACTTTCTTCACGCCTTTGGTCATTTGAGTAACGCTGACCTGGCCTCCCCGTGATTTCATGAGCTTCAACGTTTTGAAGATCACTCGCAACCCGGCAGAGCTGATAAATGTAACACCAGCCATATTGAAAGCAACGACCTTGGTTGAAGGCCCAATGATTTCTGATAGCTTTTTGTCGAGTTGCGGCGCTGTATCACTGTCCAGTGATCCTTGTAGCTCGAGACTGACAGCTTCATCGACATTACTTCTTTCTACGATATTCAGAGACATGCTTCATCTTCCTTGGGAAATCCTGTGGTGTTAACTTCAACCAACAACGTGTTAAATCCACTGTTGTAAGTGTAATCCAATTTATCGCTGAGCTGTGAAATTAGTGCCAGGCCGAGCCCGCCAATGCGCCTGAACTCAATCGACTGATCGACAATGGACTGGGCCTGCGTTGGGTCAAAACAAGGCCCGGCATACTGAAAACTCAGCCTGATGACTCCGCCTTGGTGACTTACACCCAACCACCACTTGAAATCATCATCCTGACCAGCTACGTGCTCGCGCATGTTCGCATGAAACTCGTCAATGATTGTACAACAATCATACATCCTTTCACTATCACTATACTCCTCAGGGAGTATGGTTCTGAAGTAAGTCAGTATCGATGAAACTGAATCGTCTGGAGATATCGCTAGTGTCATAGCGCTTGCCCATGGTGATGTATTGTCAGCATTGTTATGTCATCAGACTGTGGGGCATTACCAATGAAATCCTTAAGCTGTTCTCTCATAAATCCAAGTAAAGGCTCTGTTCTGCCCTCAGCGCGAAAACCAAGGCTGAGAAAGCGATCATCACCAAACTCCTCTCCAGCGTCATTGAATGCTTCTGTGACCCCGTCGCTATATAGCGCGATGCGTTGCCCCGGATCTATTCGAGAGGTGACAACGGAGTATGAAGTGCCCTCATAGAGACCCAATGGCGGACCAGCGTCAAAGTCATAATATTCCGGTGCTGCGATTCCGTTAATACCAAGTGGTTGATTGTGACCAGCGTTAAGCCACACCGTGTGTCCTGTTTTTAAATCGATAGTGCAAAGAATCATAGTGACAAACATGCAGGAATCGTTGGACCGGCAAAGCTCGTCATTGAGTTCCTCCGCAATCGCATTAAGATCTCCGTCTCGAGCTCGCGCGAGCAAATTTAAAAGGCTCACTGTCTTTGCCATGAACAAGGCCGCTGGGGCCCCCTTGTCTGAGACATCGCCCACTGCAATCAAGGCTTTGCCGCTTGGCAGCCTTATAAATTCATAAAGATCACCACCGACTGCCTTGGCAGGTTGCAGCCAGGCTTCAATTGTCCAATTGCGATAGGTTTCCTTGAACTGGCCACCGCCAGGAACCATGGCCATTTGTATGGAGCGAGCAACAGACAACTCACCCTCGAGTTTACGACGTTCGAATTGCTCATTCTCCATCGCATTGGACAACGACTCAACCAGTCTTCTGTTCAGAAGCACCGTGCGGACCAATGTACCAATAACTCTCAAATGCTCGATGACATCCTGTGCGAGATACACAAACTGCGACTGGATAGCAACGAACCCAATCAGCGACTGTTCAAGATCAATCGGTGCAAGAGGCATAACCAGTACTGGCTTTGGTTCGTCACCCATACAGATGTACCCATGCAACCGATCTTGATGAGTTGCATAGTTCTCAACCTGCCAGGAGGCGTCCTCACCGAGCCAGTCTTTGACCACCTGTTGCGGCACTTTCTGATCGTTTTGCAGATCCTCAGACGCGACATCGAGATTCTTGGACGTAAACACGAGCGGCGCAAAGCTTTTACTCTCAGTGCAATGCTCCCAAATGCCAATGGAACCAAGCTCATAATGTGCTGCTATCCTGTGCAAAACGGATCGCAGCTTTGCTTTGAAGGCAGCACCAGGAGTGAGATTGACCAATTCCACGCCAAGTTCTCTCAAAAGCCGTTCACTGGAAAAAGCTGCCTCGAGATTTTCCCGCCATTGGTGTCTCTCTACGGCAAGCCCCGCAAGGGAAACAATTGAGGCAAGGTCAGCAAGGGCCACATCATCCGGTTTTCTTGGGGTAATGCTGAAGGCTGAAAATACGCCAAGCAGGTTACCTTTTTGATCAATCACTGGCTCAGACCAGACAGTCCGCACACCGAGTTCCGCCGCGAACTGCGCATACCCTTGCCACCTGTGATCGTCAGCGATCACTTCACAAATAACCCGATTCAGGGTGTATGCGGCAGTACCAATCGACGTTTCACCGTAACGCGCTTTAACAACAGGAATTTTCTCGCGCCATTTTTTGGCGAACACGGAAGAGCCGACAGACACCAGCTGGTCTCTTTGCTGGTCAAAAAGAGACATCAGGCAGTGGCTATCCCGAAATCGAATCTCTGCAATTTTACAAAGACTGTCGAATACTTTTTCAAGCGGAGCACCGGTGTTAATCCCTGTAAGAACCCGGTTTCTCAGGGTGTCAGCTATTCGGTCCATCTTATAACGGTGGATATTGTTTGCACTCAGGATTCGAGCAGCCTTGCCTTCAAACACTGTGTTACCAACGAAACAGTCTGCCCAGACACCCTGACTATCCTGGTCATTGAACAGCCATTCTTTGCTTTGAGAGCCGCTCGCCTTGAGCCCTCCCATCCATTCTTCAAAGTCAAGCAGCGAGTAGGGGTGGGGCTGCCAGGCATCTGGACGCATCAAAACCTTATCCGAAAGCTCAGCAGAATTACCACACCCGAACAAGTCAAGTGCCTGCTGATTAGCAAACATGAGTGTAAGGCTGTGCCTGTCGAACACCATGATGATAGACGCTTCCTGATTGAGCAACGATCGGGTGTCTGAAATTGAGGACCGAAGCCTGCGTTGGGCGTTTTCAAGCGCCTTGGTCAGTTGCCGATCTCTTGCCAGTGATCTTTTGCGTTCACGCCGAAGGGCCAGACAAATACCGACAAAGGCAATAACTGACAGCCCCGCCAGCAAGATCTCCATATGCTGAAGAATCCATTCCAGAATGCCGGCTCCGTTCACTGCAATCATTCCCTGCGCACCTTTCTCATTGCACAAATACGGCTTGCTCTACTAATTGGGAGCCCGTTTGCTCAGCACCGAGCACTCTCAGTTGCATACCACCTAAATCCGCACCAAGCGCAGCGAGCAGTGGCGACACCACCTGACGGATGACGGGTTCGGTTACGTCACTCAAGAGTGCGGTTAATGGTGTGACCAAACCACTTATGACACCGCTTATCAGACCAGACAAACCACCCTGGCCACAATCTAGCGCCAAGTTCCTCACGCGAATATCCAAACCTTGGAGGCTATTGTCACTCGCATTTACTGTTTCGATGTCACACTGGCCCGACGGGCAATGAAGGTTATAGCTTTCCAACACCTGCCCTGCAGCTGCGGAGGCGAGATTCACCTCGAGGTCTGCATCCAGGCAGACATTTACCCCCGGAAGAAGCAACGGTTTAAGGCGTAGTATTGTTGCACTCAGTGGGGCCGGCGTTACAACTCCCGTTACATCATTCACGGTCCCGGTTTGTATGTCAGCGACACCATCTTGTACCAGAAAGTCAAACTCCGCCTCATTCAGCGAACCTTTGGCGCAGTCCGCATTAACCAAGGTTGCCTGACCACCGCCCACGCTGACTGCCAACGGCACCGAAATGTTGTCAAGAACCGAAAGCTGCAACAACCCCAACGAAAGCGTGTCCACTAGACTCCCCAACACACCTGTCGCCAGCTCCACGTTAACCGCTGCCTCGAGGGTAATGTCCGATGAACGGATTGTTGTTAACCACTCCCCCTGTTCATTCTGCCTCGCGGGGCCAACAACAATTTTAGTTGGTTCGTCCACGACCAGACCAAGGGTTAGATCAACATTCCCCAAAAGCCCAATGGACTGCACAAGACCGGCTAAAAGGGTGGAATCCGATGTATCCAGGCCGAGACTTACCAACGACGCCGAAGTTTGATTCAGAGCTCTCGCACTGTTGAGGACCACGCTAGTGACAAAATCGTATAGCGGAAAGGACGATTGCGATACATCGGGTACCTCGCCTGCCACTTCGAAAACCGCAGCAGCGCTTAACCCGCCAAGGCCAATTGCGCCGGTTAAATCATCTACGATTGACCCGACGGGCGTGGCTACCCCTCCGACCACGTTCACGACGGCAGACAACACATCCAGTAGTGGTTCATCGACCAACGCAGTCAGGTCGCTAACACCCATTTCCGTCAACATCTCGCCAATACCGACTGTCGTGGACTCTAGGCTCTGAAGGCTGGTGGCATCGAGAGAGTATCCTGGCACCCCTATCAACTGGCCCACAAGTCCTCCCAGTAGCCCACCCTCAACCGTCGCTGTTGAGCCTTGAGAACTCAGTATAGCGAACACCTCTTTTCTAGCTGCTGCTTCTGCGGTAAGTGTTACAGGGGGAAATATTGCTTCAGGTAGTAATGCAGAAACCGGTTCGGAGCGACTATAACGAACCCAGCTGGCATTGGTTTGAGCCATTTCCGTCGAGGTGTTTTTGCTGACAAAGTTCATCGGAGAAGTGGTTGTACTCCCCGCAACAAGCAACCCCGGGATGACTTCCAGATCGGAGCTCTCACCATCAAAGCCTGCCGCCATAGCGGCTTGCAAGCCTCGTGACTGCATGCGAATGTAGCTTGCAGGCTCGCCACTACACGTTTGCGCTTCGTCTGCCGCGGCGGTGGCAGCAGAATTCACAATCGATTGCATTTCCGATTGAATCAACAACAGGCGCGAACCATCGATAAGCAGAGTGGTGAATACGGCAATCAGCACCAACAGCAAAGGCGTTGCAACCAGCAGTACACCCCGTTGCCGGAAGTTAATCATCACTTGTGGACTCTCTTATCCGCACAGGGATTGGCTGATCAAAAGAATCACTTAACCTCTCCCAGGATTTAACGACGATAGCAGCAGGCAACTCCCCCTCGGGTTCCCCAACCAAGCTCTGTTCGTATTGGTTGCGCATGATACGCTGCGTTGGCACCTCAGACTGTTGGCCGAACGTCAGGCCAACAAGAGACTGATCCGCCTCATCCTTTTCACTGGCGACCGCTGGCAACGCAACCAAAAACACAACCAATAGGCTCAATAACTTCATAGCACCGTACTCCATTCTGCTCAGGGCCGTTTTATTTGGCTAAGCTGCTGTCGCTCATCGCTGAAACGCATCCAGGATCGACAGCACAGCAGGCCCACCAATCAACATGAACAACGACGGAAGCATAAATAACATCATAATGACAGTCATACGCGCTCCTATCCTGTTGGTTTCCTCTTTAAGTTTGCTGCGCTCCTCGTGTTGAGCTTCCTGCACGATCTGGTCCAGGCCCGAAGCAACTTTGGAGCCCAAGGTGCCTGACTGCTTCATCAATGCGACATAACTCCGCAGGACTGTGAGGTTCCTATTTCGGCCTAACTCATCAAGCGCGGCACTGCGCTCGGCTCCACTTTCCATAACACGATTAAAGCGATCAATCCTGCGTATCAGGCGGGGCATAATGTCACGTGCCTGGTTGGAGATAAGCCTCAGAGAGCGCTCTGGGCTCAATCCCGCCTCCATCAACATTCTTGTGAGCTGACATAATTCTATCGCTTCACGATTTTGCATTTTCTCAGCACTGGCACCCGCAGTACGGATGAATCGTCTGGGTAGGTAGAAAGCTCCGAGCAGACCAAGCGCCGCCGAAACAAATTCCAGTCGAGTAAACGCTATCAGGGCAATGGCTATCGGTAACGCCCAGCACCAGGCCAGATAGTATCGTCGGGAAGCAGTGGCGCTGCGCCCCGTGGCGTCGAGGTAAGGCTCTAGCTCCTGAAAATCGGATGCAAACAGCTTTTGATCTACCAACCAGAACACGAAGTCGCCGCCAGCTTCCTCAGATTCATCGACCAAGGCTACCCTTCGATGATTTAGCCGCGCATGAATTCTGGCTTTGATGCTCCAGTTGGGGGCGCTACGAAGCGCAACGACAGCCGTTAGGCCAGCCAGAGCCAGCGCACCAATAAACATCAATTCAGGCACGCCCCACCCCCCGGATCAAGTTCCAGATCATGAATATGCCAAGAAGCTGCAACCCACCCGAAATTGTCAAAAGCGTATGGCCAACGTCAGATTGAAGCAATTTTTCAGAAAACTGCTCATTAAGAACCACCATGTAAACGGCGAGCGCTGGTGGAAGCAACGCAAACACAACAGCAGTAAACCGCGTCTCTGCGGTAGCGGCAAGAAACTCTCTGCGCAGCTCCTGTTGGGATCTGATTGCACGGGAAACTTCAAACAGAATTGGGCGTAAAGAGGATCCGAACCTTGAGGACGTCCTCAAAGCGATGGAAACCTGAGTAAACGCCGGCACTTGATAAAAACCCGCAAAAGCATCCAGTACCTCGGTATAGTCACGCCCCTGGGCAACTGCATTGCGCAGGCGAAACACCATGGGATCAAACACTGGCGAGGCATCGGCGAACGCCATGACAATGCTCTGTTCTACCGACCTGCCAACAGAAATAGACCGAAGCATATTATCCAGAATCGCGGGTAGCTCTTCGTATATTTTTCGACGCTGTTTTTCGAATTTCACCCGCCAAAGTGTCATCATGGCTGTGGCTATGAAGAAAACTAATACCAGCGCCTCAACCCAGCCTCGATAAAAAAAAGCAAGCACCACGCCAGTAACGACCAAAACCGAAAGCAGCATAAGTTTTGTCGCCGAAATTTTGATGCCGGCGCGCATCAATAGATTTTGTAGCGGACCGAGGTCGATGACAGCCAATCGTTCCTCAGTAGCGGTGGTCTCGCGCGCCAGGCGGCTTTTAACTCGTTTTTTTACACTAGCACCCACCAACAACCTGCTTACGATCAGCTGAGCAAGCATGACCATCAGCGCGCCTGTTCCGACCAACAAGCTCAGAAACCAGAGAACCTGGCTAGTCATGCACCGATCTCCTGCGCAGCAGACCAGTCCATCTCCGGCGATTTGTACAGCGTCTCCATTCTATAGGGGTCAGATTTTGATGGCCTGAGTGCAACTACTTCACTGACCAGCCTCCGACCGTTAGGCAAGCGGGCTAGTTGCACCACTATGTCCAGGGAAGAGCCGATTAGACGACCGATAGCCTTCTCTCCGGCGTCGTATCCATTGACTGCAAGCAACGTCTCTATCCTGATCAACGCATCTCTGGCGGAATTGGAGTGAATGGTGCTCATCGACCCCTCATGCCCGGTGTTCATAGCTTGAAGTAATTCAATTATCTCACCGGAGCGCACTTCTCCGACGATTACCCTGTCAGGCCGCATTCGTAATGCGTTGACGATAAGATCCTTCGCGGTGACCCGGCCACTACCTTCCGTGTTAGCCGGACGCGTTTCAAGCCTCACGATATGAGGATGATTGAGCTGCAACTCAGCTGAATCCTCGATCGTTACAATGCGCTCATCTTTGGGAATGAACTCGCTTAGCAAGTTAAGAATCGTGGTCTTACCTGTGCCTGTTCCCCCGCTCACCAAAAGATTACGCCGTGACTCAACAACCTGAGCCAAAATATCCAGACACTCTCGTGTCATGGACCCGAGATTCACGAGTTCGTTAGCCGTGAGATGTTTTGACGAGAATTTTCGGATGGACATGGAGGGACCATCAAGCGCTATGGGCGGAATGATGGCATTAACCCTGGAACCATCAGGTAAGCGGGCATCCACCATTGGGCTGCTCTCATCCAGTCTGCGCCCAAGCGGTGCAAGTATACGGCGAATAATTCTTATTACATGCTCGTCGTCAATAAAACGAGTCTGAACTTTTTGAAGGATGCCTGAGATTTCAACAAAAACACTTTTGGCGCCGTTTATCAGGATGTCGTTTATCTGGTCATCTGCCAGTAGGGGCTCGAGCGGCCCAAAACCTAACACCTCGTCCACCATTTCTCTGACCAGCATGGATTGATCAGAGCTGGCCATGGGTATTCTATGAGCCGCAATGTAATGCTCGACAACTGACTGAATGAAACGGGCCACCTGATCCTTTTCAACCCGGTCGACCTCAATACCTTCCTCATCCAGCCGCTCGATGATGTGTGAATGCACACTTCTCTTGAGGTTTTGATAGTCGTCGTCGATTCTAGTAGGCATTTAAGACCCCTCAGGCGCTGGCGCGCTTTAATATCAGGCTGGAGAGACCTTTTTCTTTTTCAATGAACTGTTTTCTAACAAAGCTTCGCAAACATTTTTCATACTGAGTTTTGGCCGGCAACAAAGATATCGGAATACCCGCATTGATTGCATCCAGTCTGTATCTCCACTCAATCGGGATAAGTAAATCACAGGATCGCCCGAGAGTTTTTTCAGCATCGGACAATGACAGATTGCTCTTTTTCTCGAAACCGTCAACGACAACGAAAACGCGACATCTGTCTGAGACCCAGTCTGACGCATACTTGATAATGTCATCGCTGGATTGAATTTGATCGACCGCTGGGTGGGTCAACAACATAATGTTCGATACGTCCGAACCCAGCGCCCTTAACCAGCCTTCAAGGTGGCCAGCTTCTACACGTATAACGAGATGATCGAACAGGCTGGCGAGTTGTGTGATGGTGATGTAAAGATCGGCGCCGGCGTCACCTTCCAGCGCTTTCGAATCAAGCTGACCCGACAACAACCTTAAACCTGGAGAAAATTCCTCAAGTGCGGTTTCTACAAAGTTGCGGTCAACGTTGTCACCTCTGGATACCAAGTCGTTGAGGGTCAACCTGTTAAGATTGTCAAAGTAGAAGGTTCGATTTGGGTCTGAGCCCGAGTCTAGCGCAAGAATGCTTTTGTCTTTTTGGGACTCACTGAGCTCATGAACAAAGTTCTGACCAAAGAAGCGGGTATCCACAACCGCTGAAGCGGCCGTTACAATCGTGATATTACTCTTAATTTCGCGACTAGACGCCCCTCTTGCTGGCGCAGCTACGCTGGCGACTTTCGCCACCCGCTCTCGGGCGGAATCTGCATCTACGCCTGTAATCAGGCAGTCGCGGGCGCCAGCACGCATGATATTAAGAAGTAAATCTTGAGATATGCGCTGAGACACCCCTACCAGATGCGCCTCAGGGCAGGATTTCTGAACCGCAGAAAACACCTTTAAGGCTCTGCTGGCCTCGTTTTCGTCTATTGCCACGATGACGACAGCTGCACCAGTTGCTTGAACTAACCGGCTTACACGAGAGAGATCCGACGAACTGACAAGTTCGAGATTCCAGTCAGATTCCAGAACGCGCTCAAGCCAAACGCGAACGCCAACATCGTCAGCAACACAAATAATGGTATCGCTCATGCCTTACTCCATCACCAGCTAAGACCGCTTTCGATCGGCGCTCCCGCTTTACCGGGATTAATGGCCATGTCGAACCAGTCTGTGCTGCTCTGTTCGTATTGGCGACCAAAATTTCTGACTTCAGCAGGCAACCGGCTCATGGCAGTTACAAACCTGGGCGTAACCACCATGATGAGCTCTTTATCCTCAGATGACACTCGGTCAGAGCGGAAAAAAGCGCCTAGGATCGGAATATTGCCCAACCCGGGCAACCGGTCGCTGCTATTTGTGGTTGACCGGCTTACCAGTCCGCTGATGATAAAACTCTGCCCCGGCGCCATTGAAACCATCGTTTCTGTTCTGCGGATTCGTAAACCAGGCACTGAAACGCCTGCTGTGGTGACGCCAGATGAAAAGTCCAGTTCACTGACTTCGGGAGCGACTTTCAGCACTATCTGATTCTCGTCAATTACCGTAGGGGTCAGCGCCAGACTGACGCCAAACTCCTTAAATTCGATCTGGACATCCCCGTCTCGGGACGAAACCGGTATAGGAAACTCTCCGCCAGATAAAAAGGTGGCGGTTTGTCCGCTGAGGCTTACAAGAGAGGGTTCTGCAAGGGTATAAGCGAAGCCTCCAGACTCCAACGCATTAATAACGCTGAGCGAGTTCGATCCGAAACTGAAAAGGTTAAAGCCCTCAGCCCTGAGAGCACCAGGAATAGATGGAGCCGAGCCCGCTGCACCGGCACTTGCTGACCCCGGAGGCGCAATTGTCACGCCATTCGCACCGCCATTAAAAAGTCTGGAATAATAAACCCCCAGCGTGTTCAGCTCTGAGCGGTTTACTTCCACGATGCGAATATCAGTTTGCACCTGCATCGGCGTTGGGTTTTTAGCACCACCAAACCGGGAAACCTGATAACCGGTGACTCTTGGCAATGAAGCTCCCTCCAGCCAAACCCGAACCGTTGCAGTACCGGGTGACTCAGCGGTAACGATGACCTCACTCTCGCCCGAGGCGGTCACCGAGACCACTCTAGGGTCCGAAACGGAAATTTTAGCGAGGGGTTCCAGAAACTGCAGAACGTCTTGCTCTCCTTGCCCAAGCGAGACTGGTTTTCCTGAGGCAAAGGCTGATGTTGTAAACGCTAACAATAGACCGGGGACAATGTGGCGAAACCATAAACTGAAAGCTTTTACCCAACCGGTTTTATTGCACATAAACACTCCTTGTAGTGGAACCCTCGAATATCTGAATCTGCCTTCCTTCTGGGGTTTCTGATTGTTCTTTTTGCTCTCCAGCCATAGCCTGAGGATCTTCCTCAGGTTGTTCCCTAATGGGCCGGATATCGTTGAGAAATGCCAAACGATGGATTTCTTCTTTCAACTGCGGCTCATCGGCCATATCAGAGGCACTGGCAACAAAAGATAACCTGGATTCTGACGCAGCCAGTAAAATACGGGCCACATCATCCCGAGGAACCGAAAGAACAAGGGTTTGATTACGCCGCTGATTATCGTTCGATTGTTCTTCAGCAGGGTCAGTCGAGCCCTGGACCGCCAGGACCTCGACCTGGCTTAGGATTTCCACCGTAACCGCCTCATCGTCCGCTACACCCCTGAAACTGCCGTAAATATCGAGATAATCGCCAGGCAAAACAAGCCCCCCCACACTCGTCAGGGGAGTCAGATCCAACGCCAGTGCGCGTTTGCCTTCGGTCACTAACGGTTGAAGCCGGGTTGCAGGCTCAAAGAAATCGGTTGTCAGAATCTCGCCCGCCTTGAATTGCCTCTCAAGAGGCTGGTCGTAAGACAGATTACTCGCTGAAACTGCTGTTTCGATAACAGCCGCCGTTTCAATCGTTGACACCGACTCTGGATCGAGAGTGTCTCCGGCATTTAGTGTACGGGTAGCGATAACATAAGATGATTTAAGCTCGGATTCGCGTGATTCTGAATCTTCAACAAGTTTTGCGGCTTCCGTGAGAGACGACTGTTCAGCGTTTTGCGTTGAGAGCAAACCATAAATGGCCAAGCCGATCGCCGCTGACGCAAGCACTAAAGATGGTAAGGCGTATATAAACCTTGACCTCATGTTTCATATCCTTTGCCAGCCAGGATGGATTTTTTGTCCTTCAGAATGCTACGGATGAGCGCGCCGTCAACGAAGTAGGCAGCGGAGGAAATGAGCCCAGGCCAAACACGTTTACCTGCGGCAAAAACCCTGACTCAGTCGCTTCGGCGCGAAGCGTACATTCCAAAAGATCAAGACCTCCATCCGTGCTTACAGAACATTGACTTTCGACAACTCTATCCGCCGCTGCCTTCGGAAGACGCTGCCTGAGAGCCTCCAGAACCTGGTTACTGTGAGCAATGGCGTCATCCGAGAAATCAGCCGACGCCCTTCGGTCAAGCGAGAAAACGGCAGAAGATGCTCGATCAACCGCCACCTGCATTTGTGACTTGGTGAAGAATAGTACCCCATAGCCCGCTGCGCCATATAAGAATCCAACCAGGATTGGAAACACAAGCACGAACTCCAAGGTGATCACACCTCTCGATCGGATTGCTGCCATGACGTTTAGCCCACCGCTGACTGGGTAACGCTGTTCACCAGAAGGCAAGAGTACAAAACAGTACCGGCTGGCAAACTGCGAATAAACTCAGGGAGTAGCCGCTTCCTCGACATCCCCGAACAGATTCTGAAGCGTGGTTGAAATGGTACTGGCAATATCATCATTTAAACCAATCACCGCAATCAGAATGGCTATTACGACCGCACCCAGCATCAGATATTCCAATGACGATGCACCCTTTTCGCGATTGAAAGTCGCCATGCCGGTAAACTTTGCAAACATCTTTTTTGTTCTCATTTTTCTCTCACCCCGATTGATGATTTACACACTTTAGCCCGCGAACAGTCCGAAACTGACACATTATCGTGGACTATACGATAAAGCTATCAAACCAGTTAATATAAGGGTAGCTCTCCAGGGACCAACTTACACCGTCATTTCTGCAAAACTTTGTAAATTTATAAAGCAATTGTTTGACTATTTGTGCCAACGGCCGTCTTTGGCAAACTGCCCCGGGTCAATGCCGCGAGCTTCTATCTCCTCTTCTACACTCTCTTTGAGCAGGCTGTAGATAGGGATACCAGCTTGAATACCAACACGAAAAATCATCGAAAGTCGTCGAGCGAAAAATGGGCAAGGCGTCTCAGGGTTAGCAAACTCATAACTCATGACACGGGACGCACCAAAAAGTGGCGCCAACTGGCCTAATTTGAACTTTTTGTCCTCTTGCTTCAGGTAGGCCAATACCGCATGCCCGGCCATTGGCTCTGAAATGAGAAATCGAATGTCCTCAGGGTACCGGAACAAATATCGTAGCAGGATAGCTGTCGGCGCATCTACGCGCTGCTGGGGGCGCTGACGAAAACGGTAAAAGGCTTTAACTTGTAAACCCAACACCCAATACGCTTCCGCACTGGTTAGTCCGAAGCTTTCCCTGAACAACGCAAACAGGCTGTCACTTCGCCCAAGTATCGGCCGACAAAATCTGTCGTAACTGAGAAATTTGTCATCGCTTACAGGCGAGTTGTTAACCCATTTGCCCCTAACAAGTGCGTTGAACGGGTCAAGATCCCTGGATTTCGCTTCATCACGCAATACCGCCAAGTAGCAATCGTTGAACCATTTACCAAACGTCTTGTGCACTGCAGATTCAAAACTCAGATGTGCCTCGTCATCCAGCCAGTCGGTTAGTGAATCCTTTTCCCGGAGCAATGCCCACCCGTCATGACGCTTGAGAGCATTAATCACATAGTCTGGAGCATCATCCGACACAGACACAATGCCCTGTAGCTCGGCCTTGAAAAGCTCTGCATATTTACCGACTACCAGCAACTGCAGACGCGCAACCGGTAACCCGGCACTTTGAATACCGGCAGCACCCTCACTTAACATCTTGTATGAAGATATGTAGGAACGACCAAAGAGAGGAGCAAAACCAGATTTTGCACCGGGCCTGACCGACTGCCCCTCCCCAATGGCATTGATAAATGGCTGTAGCAACTCAAAGACTTCAACGCTTGTAGGCCTCAGCGGGATCGGAACCAGCTGAGGACATTTAAGAAGCAGTCTCACCAAAACAGCCTGGCTCGGCCGGATGCCCGGAAGCTCCACATCATCATCTCCGGTCGTATCCTGCTGCAAGACGCTCTGCTCCGCAGCTCGACCGACTGTATACACCGATGACTTGGCTCTTTTTAGCTGGCTTAACCGATTAAGGGGAACATTCATGAGTAAAGCAAGATCCAGGTCACGAATTTCTCCTCCACCAAGATAGCTCTCTAGGACAGCTTTCAGGTTCGACAGCGTGCGACCGTTAATAGGCTCTGAAGGGTGAATCAATTCATTTTTGGACATTGGGGCTGACTCGGACTTTTTGAAATTTTGTTAACTTTTGGAGTTTGTTCACAAACTACCGTTGTTATGTTCTCTGCTATAATTTTCAATGCTACCATAGGATCCTGAATTTTTGCTTCGCAAATAACACCATATCTACTGACTTGAATGCACTTCACAAAGGATGGTACAGACCGTGTCTGCAATCGGAACCAAAACTTTCTTCCTCTTCGACGGTGACCGCCAACCAGACACTCATAAACTCGGATATCCAGACTACTTTCAAGGATCTGAGTTAAAACTTCCCCGTAACGGCTTGACGCTACTTTATGGAAATAAGGGACCTGGCAGCCTGATTGGCGCAGCAGTCCGGGAGAGCGCTGCGACAGGTCGGGGCGTTTGCTTTGCCGATATTAAAGTCGAGATTGGCGAATGGGACAGCAACAAACAACGACTAAGTACGTTCGAGCACTGCAGATTCCTCAATCTCCCCCTGAGGGCCAATAAAGAAGTCCTGGATGACATTAACGTACACTGGAACCGCTGGCTGGACGAGGAATGCCTTCCCAATGAAGATTTCCCGAGAAAGCCGTCAAACAGGATGGATCTGTTAGACAAGCTGGTCAAAATTGCGCCCTATTGCCATTTGAATGCGATCGCCTATGACGCCGCTACTCGCTTTGGCATTGCTAAATTTGTGACCATTTTTAACCGGGACGCCATCCTACACGATCAGATAAATGTGATCCCGCCACAGACCAAAGTTTTGATAGATTTTCCCGGGGGCTGAACACTACTCCCCCACCCACACTCTCCCTTGATGCCACAATCAGACGACTCTTCCCCAGCCCGCAGCACTTTTCCTGAAGTTATTCTGCAGCACCAGACTGCGCAACCTATAATCATTGGTATGTGAGCAAACCGTAAAAAATTGTCAATCCCTATTTTTTTATCGCATAATACAATTTATACTCGAATCTGAATAATCGATCTGGAGGGATCAACGTGCGTAAAACATCTATTGCAGCCTTGTGTGCTGTTTCAATTCTGCCCTGCACAGCCTTTAGTGCGGAAAACTTTCCTCTTAGCTACACAGCCGTGGGCGTTGAAGCCAGCTACATCGATGCCGGCAACTCACGCAATAAATCCACCGTTCAAGACAATTTGAGTAATTTCTACCAGGGTGGTTTGAACCTTACTCATCAATTCAACCCGAACTGGGGACTCTTTGGCCAGGTTGGCTATGCAGAACCAGAAACTCGTAACGGCAATCTGGACACAGACCTGATGCAATATTCATTGGGTGGCCGGGTACATCCAGCAAAATTCAGATTGGCCGGATGGCGCCCCTTTGGTGGCCTTGGCTACAGCTACACTGATATCGATGTGGATGCAGGTGGCGGTAAAAATGAGGACTCCATTTATCTGGAAGGTGGCTTTCAGAGAATGGTTGCGCCACGATTCATGGTAGAGGCGGGTGTAAGAGCTCGTACCGAGCTGGAAGATGGTTATATTGATGGCCAGTACTTTGCCGGCATCCATTACCTATTCAACAGAAAGTTCCCCACTGCACCGAAGCCAGTGGTTGTGGCAACTCGTCAACCAGCTGAAGTACCACCCCCTGTCGACAGCGATGGCGATGGCGTTATTGACCAACTCGATAAGTGCCCAAACACCCCAATGGGCGCACTGGTGGATTCGCAGGGTTGCCCAAAAGAGCTGACCAAAGAGATCCGCGAGACTCTGTATGTTGAGTTTGAGCTGGACAAAACTGAGGTTCGCCCGCAGTTCTTCCCGGAAATCGAGAAGCTTGCAGTTGTTTTGAAGCAATACCCCAATTCCACCATTTTGCTGGAAGGGCATACCGACAGCACCGGCTCCGCCAGCTATAACCAAAAGCTTTCGCAGAGCCGGGCAGATGCTGTTATGAAAGTTCTCATCAATGAATTTGGTATCGCAAAACAGCGGATCACTACCTCCGGTATGGGCGAATCTCAGCCAATTGCAACAAATGAAACTGCCGAAGGCCGCGCTCAAAACCGTCGGGTAGAGGCTATTGTCTCCGGCGAATACTCAGAAATCATCAAGAAGTAAGCAGAGGACGCAATCATGATGTCATTTAAACACTCTTTGCTGGCGTTGGGGGTTGCCTCAACATTTATCCTTACCGGCTGCGGTGGCGGCGGTGGCGGCCCTGGCGAGCCGCGCCTGAACGTTCCACAAGACCCAACTCGTGATCAAACAGAGCAACAGGGCTTCTGTGATTCTTCGACAACCGCGTTTTCGGTTACCGAATTCGTTCCAGTCGACGGCGCAACAGATGTTGCAGTCAATACCAATGTGCGCATTACATTCAATGCTAACGTTGATGCAGATAGCGTACCTGGTAACGTACGTGTGTTGATTGACGGCGCTAATGCTATTGCGCTCGAGGAAGGTAGTCCAAGAGTTATTGGTCGCTCTATTGTCCTTAACCCTCTTGACGACCTTTCTGCCAACTCGACTTTCACCATACAGGCAGACTCGGGGTTGCGCGCTGACTGTGGTGAATCAGGCACAAAAACACTCGGCTCTTTGAACTCCTCAACGTTTTCAACTGGCGATGTTAATGAACAGGATACAACCGGCCCTACTATAACAAGTAGTGATCCAGAAACTGGCGGTTCTCTTGCTGCAAGAGATACCAGAATCTTTGTCGAGTTTGACGAACCCATTGACCCTTCGACCGTTTCGGCTGATAACTTTGTTGTTACGCAACTGGATTCAAGCGGAAACCCGGTCGGAACCGTTGCGGGAGCGTTGAATCCAGTCGGTAATTCCATTGAGTTCACACCCAACGGTAACCTGGACGGACAGACTTTCTTTAAAGTCAACGTTGGCACCAGCATCACAGATCTTGCCGGCAATGACCTCACGGAAGCAGGTGAGTTCACCTTCCGCACTGGCGGTCTGGTCCTGGCCCTGAATGACGGCATAGTAAGCCAAATCCCTGGGCTCGGTGACGGCCTGAATGCTCTCGTGGGGACCTTGCTACAGCCACTGGCGTTTGGCGATTCCGAAGATGGCTTGAGCAGCCTGGATAACGCAGTAATATTGCAAATCCCGCTACTTGATGGTCTGCAGGATCTTACATCTGGCGGCTTGCCGAGCACGGAAGTTAACGGTGTTGAATTCACCGATTTCACGTCTGCCCTTGTAGCTGTTTGTGATCCCAAGTCAGTAACCAATACTCAAGACGGCATTGATGTTGACTGCGCCCTTGCGCTTGACCTTGGTCTGGACCTCACACAGCTTGCGTCACTGGCAGATGCATTCACTGGGGGCAACCCTGAGCAAGTGCCTGATCTGTTGCTAGGCTTACTCGAGGGCTTGGCAACAGGCGACCTTTCGGCTGTCCCACCAGAACTGGGTACGCTGTTCAAAGAAGGTGATGGTCTTGGTGTAAATCTGTTTGTACTTGATGACAATTCTATTCCTTTGCCAGATCCTCTGGAAAACGGGTTAGTCGAAGTGCTGGATACCCTGGGTCAACTACCTTTGATTGGGGAACTTGTAGACCAGCAAGATGGCAAACCACTGGTAGATTTAGGGCTGCTTGAAGGCGAATTACTGAGTGTAAGCGCCGGCAATCTGCTCTCGATTGGAGTTCTCGAAGGCTTCGAAACTTTTGTAGGCCCTAACGGAGTGCTGAATCTTGGCGGCGCTCTATTCGACACGTTGCTGGAGCTCTCCCCGATTGGCGGTGGTGAAGGCGGCGGTACTCCGAGCCCGGAAGATCTGCCACTGATAGGCGACTTGCTGATGTTGCTGGATGCTGGCAACTTCCTTGGCGGAGATGGTTTCGACCCCAACAATCTGCCGATCATCAGCGATTTAGCGGGTCTGATCAACGGCGGTGGAAGCTTCGACCCCGCTGAAATTCCCATTCTTGGCACCCTGCTTTCAGCCCTGCCTGCTACCCCAGGCGAGGGTGATATCCCGCTGATTGGGGATGTTCTTGATCTGTTGAACCCAGAAAACATCACCAATGGTGATCTGCCGATCATCGGCGATCTATTTGAGCAATTACTCGCCCTCGGCCAGGGTGGTGATACACCTCTGAATGATCTGCCACTGGTCGGCGATTTGCTCGGGTTATTACAAGGTGGTGCTGCGGATAGCCCTCTGGGTGACGTTCTTGACCCGTCAGCACTCGAAGCAATTCCGGTCATTGGGACACCCCTGAGTGGCCTTCTTGGCGGTCTCCTTGGTGGTATCACTGGCCGATAACTAGACGACAAAAGCGTGCGTTCGCTTCTGAGCGCACGCTGACAACCAAGCTCTCCAGATTATTTTCAAACCGCCCTCGGGCGGTTTTTTTCTGTACAAAGCACAACAGCGTTAGCCACAAATTGGTCATAAATTTGTCATGTCAGGGCATTAGCCTTAAAAAAAATGTTTTAGCTTAATATAGTCGATGGGATAATTTATGACAGATTTAAACCTCGATAGACGACGCTTTCTCCAGATACTCCTGGTCAGCGGCTCCGCGGCCGCCTTGGCTGCATGTGGGGGCTCGGGGGGCGGAGCACTGCAGATTGATCAACCCTCACCGGCTTCGCCAACCCCAGATACCCCGACAAGCCCTGAAGCACTGGCCATGGAGCTTCCGCTGTCACCAGGCCCCCTGATGGGTATCGGGCCGCTGCAAGATAGCGGAGTAGACGGCATCAGGGTTCCAGCCGATTTCAGCATCCGAAGGGTAGCCGTCTCTGGTTTGACAGCCGATACGCCAGTGCCTTTGCCGTCACTTGGTATTATTAATTACCCCTGGCACATATTCCCTGATGGTGGCGCCGTATTTGACCTTGATGACGGTGGCTGGATCTACGCCAGTAACAGTGAAATTGTGCCCGGAGGGGGCGTAGGTGTGCTCAGATTTGATAGCGAAGGACGGATCACCGACAGTTATCAGATTTTAAGGGGCACTCGACGTAATTGCGCCGGTGGCCCTACCCCCTGGCAAACCTGGCTATCTTGCGAGGAAGTGCCTGACGGGAAGGTATTCGAGTGCGATCCTCTTGGTACACCTGATACTGCGCAGGAGCTCCCCGCGCTGGGCATCTTCAATCACGAAGCTGTCGCCGTTGATATGACAACCCGCACTCTTTATTTGACTGAGGATGAGGGCGACGGTCGCTTGTATCGTTTCCGTTCTTCTGGCTTGGTAACGTCTATTAACGGTCGCCAGGGGCTTGATATGCAAAACGGTGTTCTGGAAGTCCTAGAAATCGAGGGCTTCGAGTCTGGCGGTTATCAAGAGGATCTCCGTCAGGCCAGAACGGTAAAACGAGTGAACTGGGTTCCTGTAGTATCGCCTGAGAGAGCTCAGGGCCAGGTTCGAGCCGAGTTTCAGCGTACCAATGGCCGGGGCGCCCCCGGTACTGTTTTCCGTGGCGGAGAGGGAATCTGGATCCAAGAGTTCAAGCAAGATGAACGCCTGACTATCAGCGGCGCCCCCAACCCCCTGCGTGCTGTTGTGTATTTTGCCTGCAAGGGAGACAACCGAGTATATGCTCTAGATGTAGACAACGATCTGATCGAAGTTGTTTTTGACAATGAACAGCTGATTGCTCCCGACATGGCCTTCGACGACGTAGACAACCTCACGGTGTCTCCCATGAATGACATCATTGTGGCAGAAGATGGTGAGGCGATGCGGCTGATGGTCATGAACCCGAACGGCCCCTCGAAAATACTCCTCCAGATTCCCGGAGGTGGAAGTGAGCTCACCGGGCCGGCATTTACAAAAAACGGTAAATACCTCTATTTCAGCAACCAACGCGGCAGCGCCCTCGGCCCGGGCATACCCGGCTTGGGCACCACCTACGAACTGGAAATTCCAGATAAATACCTGACGATGATCTAAGCACCATCCACCACTCTTGCCCTTACAATCTTTGGGTTCAGACCCCAAGTTCAGAGGGTGATGGACTGGAAGGTGCCAGAGCCGCCGCCGGTGGTGGTGGGTTTCTTGCAGATGCCGTAGCCGGCGTCGATCTTGCGGTAGTGATCAAGATGATAGCCGGTATTAGAGGCCGCGCCTTTGCCGTTGTGACAATGCTGGCAGTTCACTTCCAGGTGGGCCCGCGGGCGGGCTTCCAGGTCTTCATCCGAGCCACTCGCCGCGCCGCTGTCGCTTGGTAAGTTCCAATGGGGCAAGCGTTCGATGTTGGTAGCCACGCCACGGCCATCAATCTGCAGCGCCGGTGCGTTGGCCAACAAGCCCTGGTCTTTCCAGTACTGAAATTGGTTGACCCGGGGGAAGCCGCCCTGCCCTGCGGTGCCCATGAATTCCGATTCCGGCCGGTAAGCCCGGTTCAGGTTACAGGTTTTGGGGCCGATGGGCGCTGCGCCCGCTTCCTGGTCGTAGCTGGAGTGGCAGGTAATGCACTGGTTCTGGTTGGGAATGGCGTAGCTGTTGGTGGAGCCGGCCAGCAGTTTGCCGGTGTGTTGGTCTTGATAGTGCAGCTCACGCCTCGGGTTTCGCCACCGGGGACCAGCTTCGCTACTTTCTGGCCGTTGGCCATCGGCGCTTCGCACAACTGGTTAACGAATTCTTCGGAAGTTGCCGGATCTATGCCTCCGCTGCGCTCAAACGGAGGAATGATTACTCGGGGTAGGCTGGCAAGGTTCGGCCGAAGCGGGCCTGGCAGTCGTGTATGCTCATATCCGAGTCGGCAAAGAATTCAGTTGGGCCGGAGAGGATGTCGCTCAGGCTCTGCCAGAACAGCAGGGATAGGTCCGGGTCCATTGCTGCGAAAAGCAACTCAAGTCCTCGGATGCCATGGAAGTTCATGTAGGCCAGGCTGTCGCTGGTCAGCTCGTTGTTTTGGATACAGGCGCCCTGCCCCGGGCGGTTGATGTTCTTGATGCCGATCAGCGTGGGCAGCACGGTCTTCACTTCGCCATCCACCAGCACTTTTCCAGGTTCGGCTGGGGCAGATCGTAGCCGGAGTTCTTCATCACGTCGCTGTGGATGTGAAGGCCTTCGGTGTAGGGGGCCAGCTTTTTGTCTGAGGTTTTGCCCTTGCCGTCGATCAGCTCGTAGCTGGTGTAGATGATCGCTGCGGTACTGTTGTCTTCGAAGACGTTGTTGTATATCTCGACGTTATCGTAACCCAGGGTAATGAACACGGTGCCCCGGGGCACGGCAGACACAATGCCGCTGGGGGCAAAGTTGTAGGTGTTGTTGTTACGGGAGATGTTGTTCAGCATTACCGAGGTATCGCCGTACTGGGTGATGTGTTCCAGGTCATAGATCAGGAAACCACCGGTGTTGCATTCTGCCAGATTGCTGTCGTATTCCCCACCCTGCACGTTTTCGATCTCGAAACCCATGACGTTATAGGCGGCGCGGCTACTATCTCTTCGGTGGCCTGCTCACCGGACTCCACCCGGAATACCCGGCCTTTAACCTGGGCGGCTGCTCCGCCTCCTGGCCCGGCCGGTTTTTCTCCGCCCGGTCATTACCCGACGAACCGCCGGAGCCCCCAAAACAACCGGACAACAGTAGCGTTGCGATGACGCCCGGCACCGAAAAACCTGAGGTTCTCAACCTATGTCTCATGACAACTATCCTTCTTGTTATAGTTTTGGTGTCTAGTTTCGGGTCTGACCCAAAGACAGACCCAAAGACATTTGTTGTTGCGAAATGTCCGAGGGTCAGACCCCAATTTCATAGGGGGGCGTTTTCGATGCGCTCCCACATGCGCAAGTAGGCTTCTGCCGAGGTAAAGAGTTGGTTGACGGCGGCGTCGATCAGCTCTTTCGGACGGTCGGAGTGGAGCATCATGTCGGCGATCTGGTCCGGGTAGAGGCCGTAGTGGGCGACACCACGGCCGTCGTAAAGGCCGAATTCCCGGTCGCCGGTTTTTTGTTTATGGAACACCACGCGGCCATCCACGGAGGTGAACGGATACAATCTTGCCTCGTCTTCGGCGCTGCCTGGGTTATTCGCCAGCTGAGCGATGCCGTTGACGTCAGAAGCGAAGCCGGCACCGCCAAAGGGCCCGACTTTCTGGTCATCCGGGCGGGGGCGGTTGCCATCCCGGACCAGTTTATCGACCCAGTTCTCACGGACGCCACCAAAGGAGGCAGTGATGCCACCCTGGGCGGCGATGCGGTTGCGCAGGGCTTCGGTACCGCCCCAGCCGCCATGGCTGTTGATGACTGGGTAACCCAGTTTTTCGGTGATATCCAGAATGCGGGCGGCGGCCTTGCGGCTGATGTGGTCGGTTTCGATCATCATCTTGCGGCGAACCAGTTCCTGAATCAGGAAGTCGCCCAGATCAGTCAGGCCCCGTCGGTTGCACAGGTGTTCGGTGCCCTGGCGTGGGTCCAGTGCAGCCATTTCTTCCGGACTCTGCGGGAAGCGGTCGCCCAGGTAATCGAGCTGAAACAACAGCTGATCAAGGATACCGAAAGGCTGCATCTGGGCACTCTGGTCGATTTCGTCGCCCGCAAATTCGGTACCTTCCGGGCATTCCTCAAATTCGATGGGATGGCCGGTTTCAAGCAGGTTTCCGGCATAGAGCACAGGGCCAATTCCGACGCCGGAAGTTAGATCCGGCAAGTGACCACCAAAAGCATTGTCGAACTTGTGCACCGGGAACATGTTACGAACACCTAGCTGATAAAGCTGGTCAAGCCGCTCAACGATGTCTTGTGCAGTGCATTCGGCAACGCCCATGAATTCGCCGCAGCGCATGACTTTCGACATTTCGATACCGAGAATCACGGCCATCTTGCCGTCGCCAATCACTTCCCTGGCCTGTGCCGGACTGGTGACAATCTGGAACCACCCCTCACCGGGCCCGCCGTGTTGGGCGTCGATGTAGTTCTGCATCTCATACATGCGCTGGATCTGCAGCAGGATGGCTTCCATGGGATCGCAATCGTTCTGCTTCTGGGGGTTGATTGCGCAGAGTACTTCGTTATGCACCAGGTGATTCACCAGGATTTTCATGCCGGAGTAATGCGCCCGCTCCAGCCAGCGGTAGTAGCTTTGATGGTGTTGCAGAGAGTTGTATCGTGGCCAGGAGTTGAAGGTTGGCCAGCCCTGGGTATCGTGGGGGCCGCTGCCACTGGTGACAAGCTCTACAAAGCCGGTGGCACCCCAGGGACCATGGGCCACTTCGCAATTTTCCAGGGCGTGGGTAACGCCAAACTTGTGAAACGGCGCACCGTAGTTAACCCGGCCACCGATGAATTCATAAGCGGAAATGTGAGAGTGAGCGTCTACATACCCGTAAATGTCATCGTTCTTGATGCCTTTGATATTCTTAAATCTATCTACGTCTTTCAGATAGATGGCCGGGCCGCGTTTGTCGGCCAGTTCGAGACTGAGGTCGGCTTCCGGATAATCCGCACAGCCCTGGGCTTCAACAAAGGTGAAGGCATTGCCTTCGGCCCGCAGGGATGGGGAGACCAGCGTCAAGCCTTCATTTGAGATCCCCAGCATCAAGCCGGTGATGGCGGAAGTGAGCGTATACTCACCGTTTTGCAGTTTGTTGACCTTCCACACCGCCAGTTCGTTCGGGGCGTCGACGGCGGCAAGCCGGGGGCGCACATCTGTGTTGGCCAGTTGATCGCCGGCGAATTCCAGGCTTTCACCCAGTTCCCGGAGAAGACCACCAAGAGGTGCGATCGGGTCTAGTACCAGGTTAGTGGTGTCGCCAAGGCCGGCAACCAGATAGCTCAGCTCGCCAATGAACAGGCCAGTGGTATCCAGAAATTCACCACCGGGATCACTAATCCCCAGCAGTTCGAACTGCCCGGCTTGGCCAGCTTCGCGCTGGTAATCGGACATCAGCAGATAGGCGCCAAGTTCGGTTGGCCGCAGGTAAAAACGAGCGGCCTGAGCGGAGTCCGTGGTTACTCCGTAGGTCTGACCAGCCCCTTGTGAAAGGTAACGGCCGTGAGACTGAAGGTTATAGCAGCCATTGGCCAGGGCAAAACGGGTATTGGCGTAGACCTTGTTTGTATTGTCCAGAGTGGAAGATGGAGCAAAGTTATCAGAACCGGGCGGCTGTTCGATGTTTTGAGTTGCGCCTTGCGAGGAATCTGCGCTGTCGCCACCGCAAGCAGACAATAGAATAGAAACTGCACAGACCGCAGAAACCAACAAGCGCTGGCTCAATGAGATAGCCACGTTATGTCTCCTTTATGGGCTTTTAGCCCTTTTTGTTTTAGTATCGTTTTATTTATATTATGCTTAATTATTGAGCAAATAAGTCAGTGTGTCATTCGTTAAAAGATTCATTCCAGGCCAATCTTTATGGCTCAATACAGATCAATTACAAGAGGGGGAAATAGCTCGCCCCGAGTGGAACGAGCTGGAATCTCTACCAAGCCTGACTCTTAACGAACACCCGCACGGCGTAATGCAGCCGGAGTAAAATCGTTGGATCGAGCCGTCACACTAAAGGTATAAGGATCACTCTCCTCATTCGTCAACCCCATCACCAGGTAACGGCCAGACATCAAGTCGTACAGGGTTTCCGCGGCGTATGTAGGCACATTGACATCGTAGCCCTGCATATGATGCGACTCGGCTACCCGCCACAGATCACCGCGGCCGTCATAATGATCTACAACTGAGATTTGCCAGGAATCCTCGTCTACATAGAAGTCTCTTCTGCCATAGATGTGGCGCTCACCATCTTTTAGTGTGGCGCGCACATGCCACACGCGGTGGAGTTCGTAGCGGGTGACTGACGGGTTGATATGGCCCGGCTGGATGATGTCGTTATAACTCAAGTCACGTGAAGCAAGGCGATAAGAGTTATAGGGAATGTACATTTCTTTTTTGCCCAGCAGCTCCCAGTTGTAGCGATCCGGCGCGCCATTGAACAGGTCTAGGTTATCAGAAGTACGCTGGCCGTCTGCCGCGGTACCCGGGCCGTCATAAGCCACCTGTGGTGCCCTGCGAACCCGGCGTTGGCCGGAGTTATATAACCACGCGCGGCGACCTTCTTTTACCTGATCCAGAGTTTCGTGCACCAAAAGCACGTTACCTGCCAGGCGAGTCGGTGCGGTGATCACCTGTTTGAAGTAAAACAGCACGTTGTCGTCCATGCCTGGCCTGTAGTCAGCCAGTTCAACGCGATCTGTCAGGTGTTCGGTGAATTTAACCGGGCTGAAATCGCCATTGGCCTGGGGCGTTACCTGGGCCACGTTCCGGATGATGGAACCACCACGGTAACGGGTGATGTGGTTAAAGATCACCTCCTGACCACTCTGGGGAATTGGGAAAGGCACACCTTTCTCATAATTCTGCAGGCCGTTACCATCCGCTGTAAGCGATACGGTTGTGGCATTTTCCCTGGCCAGGTTCAGCTTTTCCTCAGGATAGGTTGAGGTCCGCCGGGTTTCGAACACTGGGATCGAGAAGGTACTGTAGGTCTTGATCATTGCCACCTGGCCCGGGGACAGGTTATCCGCGTATCGGTCCACGTTGCTCTGATCGATCACGAACTTTACTTCATCATTCGGGAATGGGTCCGGATAAATACCCTGCTGAGGCTGATTGACGCCGGGGTCGGTCAAACCACCATCCCAGGCCGGGATGTCGCCCCCGTTACCGGCTTTTTCAGCGCCGATGGGGGTCAGTTCGTTGCCCAGCCTGGCCGATTCAGATTCGGATACTGCAGCCATCGCAGTGGATGCCCCGAACAGGGACAGCGCAATTACGCCGGCTAGCAGGTGTTTCTTGTGGATTCCCATTATGATTACTCCCATGTTTTGTTTGTCGTTGTCAGAATGAGTAAGAGACACTGGCGGAGATGAAGTCTCGGTCGGAGATTTCGTTCCAGTCGCCGCCGAAGTAGTTGGTGTAATTGATAGAGCCTGTGTAGCGGTTTTGGTAGCTAGCATCCAGGCCAAGGCTCAGCGATTTGTTGCCTTCCTTGAAGTTACCGCCCGGGTCTGGTGCGTAACCTTTTACATCGTGGGTGAAGAACAATTTGGGCATCAGATTGATGCCGGCAAAAGCGTTGGCGTATTCAAGCGCAAACAGTGTGCGGTACCCCCAAGAGAAAGACGTGGTAAAACCATCGTTCTTACAAAAGGTGGGGTTGATATTCAGCCTAGAAGTTTCATCACCCGGCCCCGCGCTACAGAAATCCCCGGTAAAGCTGTCGCCCTCGAGAGGCACCGGACCAACACCAAACATGCCTGAACGACCATATCTGGCCTCGCTCTTGTCTGGCAGGTCGTGCACGTAGGTTGCCCCAACTTCGGCAATGGTGATGAATCGGTCAGCGCCCCAGACGCGGTCAACAAAGTGAATCAGTGTAGCCTGGGCTTGCGATACGTCGTAGCGATCAAAGCCATCCACGCGCTCACCCGCGTAATTGACACCCGGATTGGCATCACGGAAACGCTGTTCCAGTTTGCTGACAACCTGACCATCGGGGCCCCGCTGCTGCAAGCCACCGTAGATCAGTTCGAAGGTATTCCATTGAACAGGTACGTCTTTCTTGAAGCTATACTCCGCACCCAGTGAGGTACCGGTTGGCAAGGTGGTGTTGATGCTGATGCCATAGAGTTCGATACCTTTGGGGTAATCAATGTAATAACTTGGGAACCGGGACTCCGGCAGGTCCTCGTTGATGACCTGGCTGTTGAACTCCTTTTCCTCCGGGTTAGCCACAACCCCGCTGAGCATAGGCAACCGGCTATGGTAGCGAACATAGTAAAAGCCAAGTTCGGAATCGAGTGCCGGCACGTACCAACGCAACGCAACGCCAAACTGGTCCTTGTCACCAGGCTCGACGTCGCCTTGACGGGGAGCAACGAAACCTTCCTCCAGCGCTTGCGCATCGGGCACCTGACCGGCCAGCAACACCGGTCCGCAACCGGGGGATGCCACGTCTGCTGAGGAGAAATAGGTGCCACAATCATCAACCTTGAACGGCTCCCATTCAAGCTGCGCATAGGCTTCCAGAGTGATTTCCGAGGTAAGGCCTATTGAGGTGTAGATCATGTTTACCGGCAACAGGGCGTCTTTCAGTTCGGCACCGGGAGTTCTCAGGGCAACCGCATCAATCGGGTTGGTTGCGTTGATGCCGCCCTGGATGAAGGTGCTCTCCCCCCAGCTGACCACCTGCCGGCCAGCCCGGACAGACACCGGTGTGTTGCCCAGGTACCAATCGGTAAAGATATAGGCATCCAGCAGATCCGCGCCTGCAGCGTTGTCTTTGGCTTTGCTGTTAAGTTCACGGCGCTGCCCTACCGGGTCCACCGCTCTTTTGTTGTCTTTCAGTTCATGATCATAGTAATAGGTACCACGCACCAGCGCGCCGATACGGGTGAGGTAGTTACTGTTCGGACTGTAATCCAGGAATAGCTCGGAGCGGCCCCGGAGGATCTGTGAATACGGGTCGCCTTTATCGAAATTGAGGTTACCGTCATCAAAGTTATTGGATGACGCCCCGATGTTGCTGTAAGCAAATTCTGGCCCCAGGTTACCCTGTGAAATCAGTTTTGGGTCACGGTCTTCCACACGGACAGCGATACCGGCAGTCAAGGTTGTACTGAAGGACCCGTCAATACCATAAACGTTAAAGTCAATGGCGACTGCCGGCGATGTGGCCAATGCAGCGATCGCTGCGACCAGGCCTGTGTGGTTTCCGGCGAACCGGCCAATCGTTGTTTTTGTCATTGGTATGCTCCTGTGTCTGAGCTGCCCCGGCCCTCTGAGCCGGGTTCATTATTAGCGAGTGATCTGTGACTCAAGGTGCCTGAGCGGAGTATTTCAGTCCCCGGTGAATGCCCCGAACAAACCGCCAACCAGCCCTGAGAACAGCCCACCAACGGTGTCTACAAGGAAATTGCCCGAGCCACTGGGCTCGTCATCGCCGTTTTCGACAGGATCTCGACCACCGTCCGTTAAATCCTCGCAGCTGGCATCGCCCGGGTTGGCACCAAAGCCTTGCACGACACACTCGTTATCGATAGACACTTGCCCGCTCAGAAACAGGCCACGCATCTGTGCAATCATCTCGTCGAAAACCGCACTGGAGCTAAATGGATCTGCACCTTTCTGGCCTGCCGAGACCGGGTTGCCATGGGAGCCTTCGAGGAACCGGGTAATAACTGGTCTGGAGCCATCGTTATCGGAGCTGCCTGTATCAACAGCACCCATAAACCTGGCAAGTGGATCAGTACCCGTCAGCGGCGCCGGCAGGCTCTTGATCTCAAAACCGGTATCCAATACCCGATCCAGGGGGCCTTGTTCATACAGGTCAGCATCAGCCGAATTGGGGATAGTGCCGTCGCTCGGGCGGGCCGGATCTCCCGACATACCAGCAATGGACGTCAGCAAGGTGGCGTTGTTACCGCTCTGGGCATAGAGCGGTGCAAAGGCGACTGGATCGGTTGAATCGAGCAGCGCCTGGAACACGTTGAAATAGATATTCAGTTCTGTTCGGCCTTGAGTCAGCAGGCCCTCTGAAGCTGTAGCCAGCGTAGGCAGGAGCACAGGCGCAATGGTTTCCCGAGAATTTTCGGCCAGCCGGCTGAAATGTCCGCCTGTGTTGAATAACACCGATGCCAGAATCGGAGTGAGGTCTGGATTATCTTGCGCAGCCAAGTTATTGATCACTGGGAAAGGCACGCCGCTCATACCACTTAGCGAGTGGCTAATGAAGTGCACTCGGCTGGTATCCATTCGAATCCCGTTGCTGCATTGGCCACGATCATTGCAGTCGTTAATGGCATTCTCGATAGCCGGCAGCAGGGCATTAACATGCAGCAGGTCCAACACGCCCTGGCGCATGTTGTCACGGGTGTTGGCAAAGTTGGTGAAGTTCAGGAACAAGCTGCCGGATTCCGGGTTTGTTACCGTGCTCGCGTCAACGGGCCCCATTTCCGGCCCTGCGGTAAACCCGAAGTGGCGCTCCCTTGCTTGGGGAGACGCTCCCTCTTGCTCGGTAATCGCCACCATACCGGGGCGACCGTCACTCTGGTCTGACGTCGCCGCTTGCCCGAAGACACCGTTCAGAGGCAGGTCAATGCCCACGGTAACAAAGCAGTCTCCACTGTTCTGAAGTGGCACTCCCTCACTTAGGCATAACAGGCCCGCAGCCGTCGCCATCGGGAGAATAGCCGAGCGGTCTTGAGTAGCAGCGTGTTGGTAGATGATGACCGGGAATTCGAGCGTGGGGTCAAGGTTCGAAATTTGGCTGGGATCAGGCGCGGCCACAATGATGGGGACTTTCACGTCGCCCTGCTTTTGAGCGAAGGGGAAACGGTAGCTGACACGGTTAGATGTTGCTTGCGGCAAGTTTGGATTGGCGCTGAAATCGGCCGGTAACCAGGAGCCAGTTTGCAACGGCGTGCCGTCGGTTCCATCTGGCAGAGGCTGGTAGTATGGCAGTGTAATTTCACCCTCATAAACTCTCGGCGAAACCGTCACATCCGGAAAGATTGGAATTTCTAAGGCAACCTGTTCCAGAGCCGGATTTATGTCGCCACCACTTTTTTGACTAAAAAAGCGCACGGGCGACTCAGTGCCAGCCTGATGAGCTCTCGGGAGGTCCAGTAGCTCTGCAGCCTCGCCTGCAAGCTGGTTTGCCCTAACAGAAACATCTACCTCAGATTCAACAGCTTCAACGGCCGCCAACTGCAAGGTATAAGCTAATCGACGATCTGCACTGGCAGACTTGACCAAGTCACTGTAACGCAGGGGTATTCCCGAGGCATTAGCTTCTGATAGAAGTACGGCAAGCTCATCGTTGAAAAGGGAGAAGGCCTCATCCGTTAGCAACCGGAAAAGCTCAGAGTTAATCCGCTGATTTTCTTCCGTCGAACCCGTCAGTGGCTGTCCGGAGAGGTTTAAGTTTCCTGCAACAAGCTCGCTGATAACTGCCCGTTTGCGCTCCATCATCAGATGCTGCCTGAACCAAGCGGCGGGTGCAGCGTTAGCTAGCAAGACGTCTTCTACGGCAGTGGTCGTGAAGCTGATCGCAAACGTAACGTCATCAAAGGTGGTTACCTCGGCTTCTGGACCGCCTTCCTGGCGCTTAAACTGGAAAAACTCGCTAGCCCAGGCGCGAGCTGGCAACACGGACATCCTCAGGGGCTTTAACTGGGGGTTACCCAAAACGAAGTTCGGATTCGATGCCGAGTTGAAACGGTTTTCTGCCACTAGAGGATCGCCGTTCTTATCGATAATTTCATTACCAAGGGCGACGGTATACTTGGTCTTCTGTTTGAGCGGCGCCAGCGGCTGAATCCGGATGGCATTATTGGGCGCACCGCCCGGCTCACCCACCGGTGCGAAAACATCGACGGTGATGATGTCTACTCTGAAGCGCTCTTGCAGCAACTGCTGGAAGATTTCTTCGGCTTGCAAGGTCTGGCCCTGTGCCCTCAAGCGCTTGGCCAGCAGGTAGCGATCCATGTCGACAATCCCCGCAACTTCACCGTCTTGAGGGAATACCGCATCGCCAGACGGGAAGTTCATTTCCAGAACGAAGACGTTCTGATCCGGGTTAGGCACCACCTCGCCGTCGATTTCAACGAAGTTTCTGGCGTCCAGTGTCTGGTTCGGGTCCAGGCTGTCACTGATCTTTATATCGAACGGCGCGAGGATGGAGTTGCCGTCCACAAAACCCAAACCGGTAGTGACCGGGTTGTCAGGGTCTGTACCGTTGAGCATGGTGCCGTCCAGCTCCGGGTTCAGGAAGAACAGCGGATCGCTGGGTAGCGGAAATGCGGTTTCCAGCGGCCGGAAGATTGGCCGGGTGCCGTCAGCGATGATGTTCGGATTGCTGATGCTAAAGGTCGGATTGGCATTCTTGTCAGTTTGCCCCCCGCTATCGAGGCAACCTGTCAGGGTTATGCCGGCCATGAACGACATAAAGGTAGGTAATAGGTATCGATATTTGAGAAGCATTTCATTCTCCTTTTTGTTTTTTGCGTCACCAATGCCCCAAAATTTATCGCATAGCTTAATTTATTCCAATCACGTATTGCACTTTTGTTGTAAAATTTTGCAAAACTTGTCTTTTAAGGACACGTTTATAACCTCGTATGGTTTAATTTATGTTGAACACACAAAAGCCAGAAGATATAGTTTACCTAAGCTATCTTTTGGGGCGAGTCATGGAAAACAGACAACACTTTCGGGTCTCAGACTTTTTGCCTGTCGAAGTCTATGACGGGGAAAAGCGTGTTTTCCCGAGGAGTCGCCTGCGCCCTACGTCGATAGTGCAGGGTAAGCACGAAGACATTCTTAACGCTGTTTTAAGGAGTTTACGAAAAGCTAAAGCCACAAAAAAACTTAGCACTGATGGGTTAAAGGCAATCCTATCTCTCGAACTTGCAGACGTTTACATGCGTACAGAAGAAGAACCAAACCTAGCCACAACCGACCCAAGAAGATGTCATGTGTCGGTCAGCGAGGGCGGTATTCGGGTGGATATGTTGGAACATGATTACGATCCAGAACACACTACTTTCCTGACTCTGGTGCTTCATCTTCCTGGGGATAACAAGCCTTTGTGCTTGAATGCTCATGTGAGAGGGAGTAATCGTATCGTTTCTGATGGCTTAGTATTGCTAAGGTTCGAGTTTTCAGGGATGTCAGAACATGCCCGGCAAAGGCTATTCCGCTATATTTTAAAGCTACAATCGCAAAAGGTTCGCACGACCACAACCCCAAATAACGAACCCCAGGCTGTTAAAAAACAAGCTCTTTAAATCGTCGTCACTACCTGATTCCTCCCTTGCTCCTTAGCTCTATACAGTGCGACATCAGCCCTTTTCACCAGAGTGCCAGAGCTATCACCGCTCAAATAACAAGCAACACCAGCACTGATCGTAACAGGCTTGTTGGTGTCATAAACGTCGGACTCAATCAAACGACGGATATTCTCCGCCACATGTTTGGCACTCGCGAGGTCGGTCTCTACCAAAATAATCAGAAACTCTTCCCCACCCCAGCGCCCAATCAGGTCAACAGCCCTGATCGACGACTCAGCGCGTCGCGCAACTTGTTTTAACACTTCATCACCAACGTCATGGCCGAACTGGTCATTAATCTGTTTGAAGTGATCAATATCGAACAGGACGACAGATAATTCATTGTCGTATCGATTTGAACGTTTGATCTCTGAGACCAGTCTTTCCTCTATACACCCACGGTTTAACAAGCCCGTTAACTGGTCATGGTTCGCACGCATCTCCAGTTCCCGCAAAAGATTTTCCCTACTCAAAAAACTCGCGATGCTGGGTGAGACCATATTCATCATGTTGCAATAAACAGCGTCTGGGATGTGGTCTCCGGGTAACGCAAAGATCATTACACCCATTCGGTCTGTTCCAAGATGTAATGGAGAAATAAAGAAAGAAGCGTTGGCCGAGCTTGAGCAAATGGGTAGCGCAGAAAGGAGTTTGGAGGCCATACTGCTTCCCTTTTCAACCAGTATGGCCTCCATGGCAATGTCACTCTCCTGTAGTGAAAGGGTGTCAGTGCAAAAAGTCTTTACTGATAACAAACTCTGTCGCGATGAACTCGTTCCCGAAGCACTTATCTTGTCAAACAAACTACCGACCACCTCGGCTTCTTCAGCACCGGAATCGTAAATTATGCCGACTTTGCCATCGCATAACGGAGTCGCAGTGGTCAAAAATATCAAGCACTCATTAAGTGTTGATGAACTTGCCTCACCCGTCGCAACCATCAATCGCTGGCCAAGCTCTTTAACCGCCTGATCTAATCGGGCCTGCCGAAAAATAGTGGACATTGCCACTTTACGCTCAAGAAGCACGGCCACCACAAATAGAAAGTTGGCAACTGAGTCATCGCTTGGGTAAACATCAACCCCATCCGACAGATAAAGATCGACAGTTCCGAGAGCGTCTCCGTCATTAGATAAAACCGGGTATGCTTGCCACGACACAACCCCCTCAGGAATGATGGCGGCGGCTCCGCGGGGGGCGTCCTGTGCACCATATTCTCTCGTTACCGGCGTTTCTGTCAGCAACGCGGTGGCAGATGGAGAGTCCCCAAACACTAATGGAAGCCTTTCTAATAAACTGAAAATAGTTGAATTTAAACCTTTGCTCCAGGCCAGCTTTAGTGTCCTAGCAGAGCGGTCTAGCAATGATACTGAACAAGCCACACCATCCCCGAGTTGGCAACGAAGCAAATCCGATGAGTTTTCTAATGCCATAGGCAAATCAGTTTCGTTTAGTATCGACCTAATAACACTGGCATCCGACCTTTCTCCGCTTTGTTTCCTCTCTGTATCAGGGACGCTGTCAAACCATACACAGACAACCTCCCCCAAGACCTCAATCTGGATACTGACTGAGTGTTCGGCTTGGCACTTAGAATGGTCAAATGGAACTTTGAGCGTATCCTCGAAGCTTCCAGATGCTATCGAGGCGTCACCAAGCTTACGACTGAGAATGGGAAAAAAACCCGGGTACTTGTCGCTATTAAATAGGTAGGAAATCAGCGTATCCGGTGTCTCGGGCTTTCCGCTCAATGCCCCTATCCAATTGGTGAGAGCTTCAGACGGCTGGATAAATTTTCTATCGTGGCGCCCCGCTACAAAAACCATTGTCGGCATGAACTCAATGCACGAGCGAAGGTCATCCTGATAGCGTCTGACCCTTTCATATGCGAGCGCTTGCCGCTTTGAGTGATCACACAGTGCATGTTCAGCCTTCACCAGCCGAGATTTGTATCGCATCACCAGAAATCCCAGTACAAGGATCACTGAACTGGTCACAATAACCGCGGATATCTCTCCGATAACCGTCAATTCAACTCACCACATTTCTGAATTTCTAAACCAAGCACATCCGCATACACCTCTGAGAAAGAGGCACCTCTTGTAGTCCGCAGGCGGTATCTGACCGAGACTACCTGTCCAGCACTTAACCTACCACGGTGTGATGGAAAACAATTCCGCCACAACATTTGGAAAGATTCCCCAGACTCCCTGTTCCCGTTGCAGTAGTCATCGACCAAAAAGCGCTGATGCGTATCCATCAGAACTGAACTGCTTCGAACCACAAACTCCTGTTCGAATATTGGTTCAGGGAAAAGGCGCCCCCAAGCTTGCTTTTCTAACCATTGAGCGAGCGCGGTTACCCTCTGATCAGAAGTAAGCGGACCATCAATAATGGCCCCGCCGAGAGATGCTGAACTTGAAGAACCGCCGTTCAAGTAGCTTTCCAGCTCTTTTTTGAACTCACTGTACGCACTCGCTTCTAGTAAAAAATCCCCTGAGAAAGCGTCTGCCCAGAATCGAAAAGCGAATTCTTCACCGAGTTTAAATCCAATATCACGAAGCGCATCATTGACGTTTATATAATCTGACCTTAAAAAACATCGGATTAATCCGCTACCCACCTGAGATCTGACCAGCTGAGTTTTTCCCGTCTCTGCATAGCATCTCTCTGCATAAATCGGGAATAGGCGAGCGTCATTTTCGAACTCACGTTCTTCGTAATCAATCAGTAACGCTGAGCTTTGCTCCGATAAGTCACTAATCTTCGGATTTGCGCCTATAAGACCAGCTAGATGCTTCAGCGATGGAAAGTAAGTCTTAGCCTTTAAAAAAGAGGCCCTACTCGCCCTTGCCTCGGCGATCTTGGCTTTGTCCGCCAATAAGCACTCAATCAGCGTTTCGGGGCTCTCTGAATAACACACGCTGCTGAAAAGAGGGATGAGCCGCATTTGCAGCTGTTGTGTTGTGAATGGGTAACTTGCTTCACTTTCAACCAGCAGGTGCCGCAAGCCATAACACAGAATGCCTCGTGAATGAGAGGTCCTTGGCTGCAGAGTCCAACCACGACTGATCCTATCGACACCGCAGCTGACAATGCTCCGCACATGAGGAGCCATAGGCATATCGTCGCAAAGATACGATAATGCAACTAAAGTTTGATCAACCTCCAAACCGGCGGTCTTCAGTTGTGCGGTTAATGCTTGGGTTCTTGGATGTTCGGACAACAGCTGTATCAGGCGGTCTCTGCAACAAAGCACTAGTTCATGAGCGATAGCAGTCACTGTAAACTCTTTGGCTCCATATGATATTGACTCATCACAACTGGGACCAACTCTTACAACATCAGGCATGCCGACACGATGAGTTACCAGTGTCACGATATCCGCTGATACTTGGTTATGCCTGATCCGGGGAATCAATTCGTAGTCTGGATCTAATGCAAGAATAAGATCAGGAGAACCTTCTAACTCTTCGTCCAGATCAAAATCTTCTTTAAGGTTTCCACCTCTAGCACGACAACAGAGATATTTCAGATTGAAACTACTCACATCGTTACTAAAGCCACCTCGAGACGTCTGAACAACATCCCTCGTTGATTGGAGCCCTTTAACAATAAGATTTAGTCCTCGAATTAGCGACGATACTGCTAGAATGTGGTCCGGGTTGGGCCGACAGACAATAAGTACATTTGCCCCACTCAGCAAAGCCGAGGCGAGCTTCTCCTCTGCGATTTCGAGGCCGACATGATCCAGTGCGGGCTTACCAAATGACCCATTCTGGGCACTAAGACGTGCCTCGAGAATCCTATCTTTAATTGGATCAATGATTGAAAGTAGCTCTTTCCCGTCTCGAACTTTCATATGTCTTCTTATCAGATCATCAGTGTTTCGATCGACGGATTTCATACTAGGCCCACCATGATGCAGTGTCATCTCGTGATTTGCTGGCTAATCTGGCGATCAATGGCCGCAGCAAGAAGGGGCTCCAAAACGCGGATAAGTTCGGTATCACCACTTTGTTTCACAGCTTGGCAAATAACGGATAACGAGGACGAAAACGCATCGTCCGGGCCATAATTCAAAAGGACAGTAGAGAGACGGTCGCTTCCATTTTGCTCGCGCGCCAGTGTGAATAAGGCTAAAGCGAGGTCGTAGTCATACCCAAAGAAATCCGAATCATTCTGATTGGAGCAGATTAGTCGGATGACCTCAGGCTGGTTGCCAAAGGCTGCCCAGGAGACGGCTTTCTTATCGGACAGTAGTTTGGAGGCCAAACAGGGAAGGTGTTCTCGCATACCGAAGACGAAAAAGTCCACACGCGCAAGGTCTCCTTCATAACAAGCCTTTCTATATGCTCGCTGGAGATTTAACTCGAGTGCAGACCTCGCGTTCCTGCTGATGTCAACGAGTGATTGCGATAAAAGCTTCGGCAGACTAGCGATAGGCTCCACCAAAAGATTCTCAACCGACGGCACCTTTGACGACGCTAACATTGAAATTTGCCTCTCGATAAGTCAGAAGATAATAGTCTATATTATAATCAAGAACAAACCAAAGCCACGACAATATCAATTTCACACAACACTCTGGATATAGCGTTAACAAACTTACGACATTACCCAATACACAGTAAAAAAATTATTAAGGCTTAACCGACGCGAGTGCAACCTTAACTTGATGCTGACGTTGCATAAAACTAACCAACACAACTGCCCGCTCCTCACCATCGTAAGCCTGAAAAATAGCGCTGATGCCTTTGAAGGGCCCTTCGTCCAGCTCCACTGGCTGACCCGGCTTGATACCACCCTGCTGCGCCACTTTAACAAGGCTGACTTTAATGTGCTCAATCACCTCATCAGAGATGGCGGCTGGTTTGTTAGAAAATCCCACGATTCGAGCAACACCCCGCGTGGACCGAAGCTTCGACCACATGGGGTCAGTTTGCTCAAGATTTACAAACAGGTAACCGGGAAACAGCGGCTCCAGCTTCTGACTCCGCTTGCCAGCCCTGATCTTCTCCACCTCAATCTTTGGGTAGTAGCAGGAGACATCCTGATTCAGCAAATGCTGCAGTGCCCGATCCCCTTGCGCCGGTTTGTGTTGTAAAGCATACCAAGCCATAAAAAATCCATCTTCGGGGTCAGTCCCCAGAACATTTGATGAGTTGAAATATCTTGGGGTCTGACCCCAATTTCAAAAATACCAGCTACCCGCCGCAATGAAATGCGGATTCAGCACATCCTCCTTGCCGTATTTCAGGGGTTCACCCTGAGCTGTTTGCACATTGCCTCCAGCGGCCAGGAGTATGGCGTGGGCGGCAGCGGTGTCCCATTCGCTGGTAGGCCCCATGCGGGGGTAGATATCAGCGTGACCCTCGGCAATGCGGCAGAACTTCAGCGAGCTGCCCGCCTGCACGGTTTCGTGAGGGCCCAATCTATCAATGAAGGTCCGAGTTTCCTCATTCAAATGGTTTTTACTAGCCACCACTCGCAATATTCTCCGGGGCTCTATGACGCGAATACGGTGTATTCGGCCCGTGCGATTGCGCATGCTCGCACCCTCACCCTTAATGCCCCAGAAAGCTTCTTTCAATGCCGGCGCTGTGACCACGCCCATCACGGGCTCACCATCTTCTATCAGCGCTATGTTGACGGTAAACTCGCCTGTGCGCTGAGTAAAATCTTTAGTCCCATCGATCGGATCGATCAGCCAGAACCGGCGCCAATGTTTGCGATCTTCCCAGGGGATTTCTGCGCCCTCCTCCGACAGTATCGGAATATCCCGGCTGATATTGCGCAGACCTCTCAGGATGATGTCGTGGGCCGCAAGATCTGCGGCGGTGATAGGAGAGTGATCTTCTTTGTAGTTCACTTTGAAATCGGAATGGTAGATGTGCAGAACTTTCTCGCTGGCTTCATCCGCCACTTTAATCACATCGGGGAGTATAGAGCTGTAATACATGATTGCATCCTGCTAGACCGCTTCTAGAGTAATGGTAGCAAATTTTGGGGTCAGACCCGTGTGCATTTGATGTGACGAAATGCACACGGGTCTGACCCCAACTTGAAATTAGACTGTCGGTGGGGCAGATTATCGAGCCTAAAACAATAGTCACAAGGAATGTGAGATGCCCCGCCGACCACGGATTTGCCCGGCCGGGATGCCCCAGCATGTTATTCAACGGGGCAATAACCGGCAGATTTGTTTTCAGGATTTGGCCGATCGCGCCGCCTATGCGATGTACCTTTCGCGTTATCAACGCAAGTTTGGGGTAGACATTCACGCCTGGGTGTTCATGACCAACCACACCCACCTGCTGGTGACACCCGGCACCGATGATGCGCTCTCTGCGTTTATGAAGTCAGTCGGGCAATCTTACGCGCAGTATTACAACGGCAAATATGAGCGCTCCGGCACCTTATGGGAGGGGCGATTCAAGTCTTGCATGGTGGATACTGAGCAGTACTTTCTGCAATGCCAACGCTATATAGAGCTGAACCCGGTAAAGGCCGGCCTGGTGGATTATCCCGGGGACCATCAGTGGTCCAGTTATAACTGCCACGCCTATGGCATGCGCTCCAAGCTGCACACACCTCACCCTTGCTACCTGAACTATCAGCCAGACCCGGACAAGCGTTTCATCAGCTACCGCTCCTTCATCGCCAGCCCAACGCCTGAGGGCATGGACGACGAGATTCATTACGCAGCGATATCCGGAAAGCCGCTGGGATCTGAGGAGTTTCAGGAACGGGTTCGAGCCAAGTACTGGGAGGCGTGATTTTGGATTTTGGGGTCAGACCCAAGTGCATTTGATTGTGTTAAATGCGCGTGGGTCTGACCCCGTTGCAGGCGCTGGCAGAAGGGTGGGGTCAAACCCCTGCGGGGTTCGACCCCTTAGTAGCCTGCCAACTCAGATTTCAACTTCTTCGAAGAGCTCGGGTACTTCGGCGTCCCAGCCGAATTTTTCGGTAATGTGTTTGCGCATGGTGTCGCTGGCGACGGCTTCACCGTGGGTGATGTAGACTTTTTCGGGCTTGAGGTTGCCTTGCTCCAGCCAGGCCAGTATTTCGTTGTAGTCGCCGTGGGCGCTCATGGAATCCAGGTTGTGGATTTCGGCTTTGACCGGCCAGTATTCGCCGTGAATTTTCACGGATTCGGCCCCATTAACCAGTGCATCACCGCGAGTGCCCGGAGCCTGGAAGCCCGCAAACACAACGCTATTTCGAGGGTTGGGCAGCAGCGTTTTAAGGTGATGCAATACCCGACCACCGGAGGCCATACCGCTGGCCGAAACGATCACACAAGGGTAACGCACGGCGCCCAGCTCGATGGACTCATCAACCGTGCGGACAAACTGGGTTTTGTTATCAATTAACTCGCACTGACTTTGGTTGAGCTTGTGCTCTTTGTGGTGCTTGATAAACGCTTCCGTCGCTTTAATGGCCATCGGGCTGTTCAGGAACACCGGCAGTTTCGGAATCCTGCCCTGCCCCATGAGTTTATGTATAACGTAAAGCAGCATCTGCGCGCGCCCAACCGCGAAAGCGGGCATGAGCGTGATGCCACCACGGCCTGCGGTTTTGGTGATGATTTCTTCAAGATCTGTTTCCGGATCTGAATCGCCGTGGGTGCGGTTGCCGTACGTGGATTCGCACACCAGCACATCGGCATGCTGCAACGGCTCTGGCGGGCGCATAATGATGTCGTCCTGCCGGCCAACATCGCCGCTGAACACTACGGTACGATCCGACCCCTTGTGATGAACGTGCACACAGGCTGAGCCCAAAATGTGCCCAGCCGGAGTGAAGCTCACCTCAAAGCCTTTTACAGGTTCGAACGTTTCGTGATAGTGCAAAGATTCAAAGTGCTTCAATGCCTCCATCGCGTCTTTGACGGTGAACAGCGGCTCGGGTTTTTCGTGCTTTGAGAACTTCTTGCGAAAGGCGTATTTGGCGTCTTCTTCCTGCAGGTAACCCGCATCTGGCAGCAGCACTTTACACAGCTCATGAGTGGCCTTGGTGCAATAAATTTTGCCTTTGAAGCCATTCTTCACCAACGCCGGCAGGTAGCCAGAGTGATCAATGTGGGCATGGGTCAGCACCACCGCATTGATGCTGGAAGGGTCTACCGGAAACGTCGCCCAGTTCCGACGCCGCAGGTTTTTTACACCCTGGTACATGCCGCAATCCACCAGCAGGCGGTGCTTGTCATCAGAAAGCAGATAGCGAGAGCCAGTGACGGTGCCTGCGCCACCGAGGAAACGAAGTTTCATAGACATATAAATCCTTGTCTGGTGCGTGATGCTTTCAGCTTAGCCTATAAATCTATCCTGAATACTGATGCGGGTCAGACCCAAGTGCATTTGGGGGGGCGAAATGTACTTGGGTCTGACCCCGGTTGGGGTGGCGTGATATCCTTCGGCTTTCTGAATTTTATAGGTTTTACTATGCGAATGATTATCCGTGGTTTTTTCCGTCTTTTGCGGCTGGTTTTGACACCTATCATGTTGATTATGGAGAAGCTCAGCACGCCCAAGGCGATGAGCCGATCACCTGAGGAGCAGGCGGCAGTGAATGAGGCCACATCTGACCTGGCGCTTTATCAGTTCCGTGCCTGCCCGTTCTGCATCAAGGTGCGTAAGGAAATCGCTCGGCTGGGGCTGAATATTGAGCTGCGGGATGCGCAGCATGATTCGGTGCATCGCGAGGCGCTTTTGGCTGGCGGCGGGAATGTTAAGGTGCCGTGCTTGTTGATTAAGGATTATCGGGGTGGGGAGCAGTGGTTGTATGAGTCTGATGAGATTAAGGGGTTTTTGAATCAGCGGTTTGGGTGAGGGGTACTTGGGTGCCATTGTCTTCGATATGGGTGGGGTCTGACCCCGTTCGGGGTCAGACCCCTTTGTAGCCGGCCTCTTGGTAGCCTTAGGCTTTGAAGCCTTTGCCTACCAGGTAAACCTCACGCGATCTGGATCTTGATGAGTCGGGTTTGCGGACGACGACTTTGTCGAATACTTCCCGCACGGCTTTGATGTAATCGTCGTAGCCTTCGCCGTGGAAGACTTTGGCGACGAAGCTGCCTTTGGGTTTGAGCACCTGGCAAGCCATGTCGAGAGCCAGCTCGATCAGGTACATGGAGGCAGCCTGGTCGGCAGCGTTTACGCCACTGATGTTGGGGGCCATGTCTGAGATGACGACATCGGCCTTGGCACCATCGAGGGTGACCATGATCTGGCCAAACACGTCCTGTTCGGTGAAATCGCCCTGGATGAATTCCACCCCGGCGATGTTGTCCATGGGCAAGATGTCGGAGGCGACTACCCGACCTTTGTGACCCACCAAGTTGGCGGCCACCTGTGACCAGCCGCCGGGCGCGGAGCCCAGATCGACCACCAGCATCGTGGGCTGGATCAAGCGGTCTCTGTCGTTGATTTCCAGCAGTTTGTAACTGGCGCGGGAGCGATAGCCATCCAGCTGTGCCTGTTTTACAAAAGGATCGTTGACGTGCTCTTCGAGCCAGCGGTTACTGCTTTTGGAACGGGCCATGGGCTGCCATCTGTTAACTGCGGAAAGGCAGCATTGTACGCTGCCGCTACCCATATCTTCAAACCTGACAGGCACTGGGCACCGAAGCGCTGCCGCTACCCATATCTTCAAACCTGACAGGCACTGGGCACCGAAGTACAATGGGCGCCTTTCTGCAGCCACATTTTAACCCTAACCCGCCGGGCCCTGGCCTGACGGCAGGAAATACCATGATTCGCGTTACCGAACTGGCCTTACCCCTAGATCATCCGGAAGCCGCCCTGCGCGCCGCCATCCTGCAGCGTTTGGCGCTCCGTGATCAGGAGCTTCTGAACTTTACCGTGTTCAAGCGCAGCTACGATGCGCGCAAGAAGAACTCTGAAATCAAGTTCGTTTACATCATCGACCTGGATGTTCAAGACGAAGCCAACGTGCTGGCCCGCTATGCCGATGACAATCATGTGCGCCAGGCACCGGATACCGGCTACTACCCGGTAGGACAGGCACCGGCCAACCTGCAGGAACGGCCGATTGTCGTCGGGCTGGGCCCGTGCGGGTTGTTTGCTGCGCTGCTGCTGGCTCAGATGGGATTCCGGCCGATCGTACTGGAGCGGGGCAAGGATGTTCGCCGGCGCACCAAAGACACCTGGGCCCTGTGGCGCAAGAAACAGCTGTCGCCGGAATCCAACGTGCAGTTTGGTGAAGGCGGCGCGGGTCTGTTCTCCGATGGCAAGCTGTACAGCCAGATCAAAGATCCGAAGTTCTATGGCCGCAAAGTGATGGCCGAGTTCGTTAAAGCCGGCGCGCCAGAAGAAATCCTCTACGTCAGCAAACCGCATATTGGTACCTTCCGACTGACGGGCGTGGTATCTCAGATGCGGGACGAAATTATCAGTTTGGGCGGCGAAATCCGCTTTGAGCAGAAAGTCACCGATGTGATTCTGGAAGATGGCCAGGTGAAGGGCGTCGAGCTGGCCAATGGTGAACGTTTAACCAGCCGGCATGTGGTGATGGCGCTGGGCCACAGTGCCCGGGACAGCTTCCGGATGTTGCACAAGCGCGGTGTGTACCTGGAAGCCAAACCCTTTGCCATCGGCTTTCGCATTGAACACCCACAAAGCCTGATCGATCATGCGCGGCTTGGTAAATACGCGGGCCACCCTGCGCTGGGCGCTGCAGACTACAAACTGGTGTACCACGCCAGCAACGGTCGCGCTGTTTACAGCTTTTGCATGTGCCCTGGCGGCACAGTAGTGGCCGCCACCTCTGAGCCGGGGCGAGTGGTTACTAACGGCATGAGCCAGTATTCCCGCAACGAACGCAACGCCAACTCCGGCATTGTGGTGAATATCGATCCCGAAAAGGATTTCCCGGGCGATGCGCTGGCAGGCGTGGAACTTCAGGAGCAGCTGGAGTCCAAAGCCTATGTTCTGGGCGGCAGCGACTACTGTGCGCCGGCGCAATTGGTCGGCGATTTTATCGCAGGCAAGCCGTCTGAAACCTTGGGCGAAGTGGAGCCTTCCTATAAGCCCGGGATTCTCCTGGGCGACCTGGCCACCGCCCTGCCCGATTACGCCATCGATGCCATTCGCGAAGCCCTGCCCGCGTTTGGCCGGCAGATCCGGGGTTTTGACCGCGCCGACGCGGTGCTCACGGGCATCGAAACCCGCACCTCCTCCCCGGTGCGCATCACCCGGGATCGGGACAGCCTGCAAAGCCTGAATACCCGGGGCCTGTATCCAGCCGGTGAAGGTGCGGGCTACGCGGGGGGTATTCTGTCAGCCGGTGTGGATGGCATCAAAGTGGCCGAGGCTGTCGCCAAAGCGATGCTGGCCGATCTCGACGCCGCTGGGGAAACCCAATCGTGAAACTGGACGACATCAAGAAGCTGCACCAGAAGAAATACCGCCAGGCCTTTGGATACTTTTTAGTGGAAGGTGAGCACCTGGTACTGGAACTGGAAAAAGCCGCTGCAAACACCAGCCACTGGGGGCAGGCACAACTCTATGTCACTGAGGCCTATGAACACTGGCCAAGCCCCTGGCCGAAGCACCTGATCACAGACCGCCAAATGGCCCAGCTGGCCGACACTAAAAGCCCGCAAGGCGTTCTGGCCGTGGTTCCAATGCCGCCGGCTTCAGCGGAAACACCCGCGCCTGGTGACAAAGCCATCTACCTGCACGAAGTCCAGGACCCAGGCAATCTCGGCACGATTCTGCGCACCCTGGCCTGGTTTGGCGGCCTGCGCTGCCTGCTCAGCCCCGGCAGTGTGGACCCCTACAACCCGAAAGTGGTCCGCGCCAGCATGGGGGCGATTTTTCATGTGCCGGTGGAAACGGAAGTACCCCTTGCTGCGCTGGCCAGCCGGTACCCCCGCATCGCTTGCCTGGATATTGGTGGAGAAGCCATCGGCAATCCCGCCTTTGCGGACCACAACTGCTACCTGTTCGGCAACGAAGCTCGCGGCGTGCCTGCCGAAGCGCTGACCGATCTTGGAGCCCAGCGCTACACCATTCCCGGAGCAGCCAACATCGAGTCTTTGAATCTGGCATCTGCGGTCAACATGGCGGTTTATGAGCTCAACCGCAGCACCCGCGCAACAACAACCTCCGGAACCAAACCATGATCCGCAAGTACGTGATCGCCTTCGTCTCACTGGCAGTATTCCTCGCCTTCATCCTGGCCATGGTGCTGATGGTGCAACTGCACCGCTACGGTATCGCCGTGGATGTCGCCCGCCTCGAAAACCTGCAAACCTGGGCCGGCGACGACGACCAGCGCCAGGCGCAAATGCAACAGTATTTCGAACGCTGCATCTCCAACCACCGGGACCCGGAAGACAAACGCAGCCCTGAACATATTCGCGCATTGTACCAATGCGCCGAACAGCACGGCTCCGCCGAGATCGCTCTAATGGTGAGGCAAGCGCCCAATACCGTAGAGGCCCCGGCACCCCTGCGCTGGTTCTGGTAATCCAAGTTGGGGTCAGACCCAAATACATTTGGTGGGGTGAAATGTCTTTGGGTCTGACCCCATGCTATTACTGAAATAGAACACGTAGCCCTTTATGGCTCCCGCGCCAACGGCAATTACCACGGAGACGGCATACTTCCCTCATCAACCAGCTCCTGAGTTTGCAATCGGTAACCGCTTGGATCCCCTTCAACCACTTCGGCTTGGGCGTTTTCGATCAGCGGTGTGCTGAAATCGTGGCTGCGATCATGATTGCAGGTGTTGCAGAACGCCTCCCACCAGGCAAGTGCTTCTCCCTTACCCGAAAACCCAACAATCAGAGTATGGTTGTAGTCATCAAGCGGGTAGTCCCGAAACCACTTACGCAACTTGTCATCAAGATCCTCGGGCAGCGAGAGGTTAACCTCATAGAATGTCTGGGTCCGGTAGGAGAACCAGCGGGCATGCACGCTGCTGGGTGCAGACTTGGGACCCAATATGGCCACACCGCCCATTGGAGGGCGTTGATCAAAGCCATGTTCAATTCCTCCAGCCGGCACCCTCCAAGATTGATCAACAATTACTTCATCAACCCACACGGGCCATCCTTTTGGCCCTCCCGCCACGGACACGGCAAAGTCATATTCCCGAGGTTCCGAGGAGCAAGCTGTTACCAAGACCAGCAGTAAAAATGAAAAGGCTACCCTTGCCGTGATGTTATTGCGCATGAGCAACTCCTTTCCTGAGCGGGGTTGTGGCTTTAGTTGACCGGTTGAAAAACACTGTCCGATTACCGGAGAGTTCTGGCTCCAAACCAAGCCGGTAGATGCTGTCAGAGGTGTGGATATATCCACCCAGGTAATCCCTTGACGCATCAAGTGATCCCCCACTTGTATGCCAACTATTCAGCGCGACCTGTAAGTCTTGAGGGATTTGGAAGTCCTTGTTGTTGGTATTCATCTGCCTGAATGGCACGTCGCTCTGCAACGCGAGCTTGTACATCCGATGCAGGTTATAGATAGCTAGTTCCTTAAGAGTATGCCTACGCTCCTGCACATGGATATCTCCATTTGGCTGTGGCACCGCCACCACAGTCCGGCCTGGGCGCGCGTACTTCGCCTCAAGCTGCGGAATCGCTGTGCGCTGAGTATGGCCGCCGTCCGCAAGCCCCGAGTGGATGCCCAGAACGATCTTCTCAATATTCTCGAAGCCCTTGTCCGGATTTTCATAACCGCCGCCCACATCGGAATGGGCACCCGGTACGGCAATTTCTGTAAAGTGTGATGGCCCATCACCGTTGGCATCCATAATGCTACTCAACGGGAAATTCTTGCGGATCTCATGATTGGCCGTAAGGTGCACCACTTGGTCGGCACTGCTGGGTGAAAGGTTCAAGTTAAAGTCCAGGTTGGCGTTGTCTCCGGGCAGGTAAAAGCTACCCACAGTGTCAAACAGACCAACAAAATTTACCCGCACCTTCACACCAGGCGGGAAAGCGGGTACGGGTGTGACGCCAACCATCGGGGCGAGCAAAGAGGCACCCTTAAACTGGGGCAGCAGGACCGTTTCCGGTTGTTCATTAATTAGATTAACATAATGCCGGGCCAGGGCCGCGCCCCGGCTGAAGCCGAATACATCAAAGACCATTTCGTCGTAATCCCCAGCATGAATTTCATCTCGCATCCGTCTAATCGCAAACTCGATCCTGTCATGCCCACCTTCGGGCCCAATACCTAAACCCAAGCCTATGAGGTCCTCCGAGGCCTCAAAGCCATTCGGAGTGTGCTGACCGTCAATGGTGCCAGGTCCATTAACGTATATTCTTCGATAGTTGCTGCCACGGCCATCGTCTCGATACAGATCATATAACTTCGCCACATTCGTCACATCGCGGTTCGCCAAGATCTGGTCATTGCCCCGATGGTTACCGGTGCCATCAAAAAACACCCCCAAGCGCAGGGTCTTTCCAGTCTCGTCAATCGCCTTGGTGGTTTGAGACGAGGTAGCGCCTGAAGCCCCGCCTCCAACGTTGTGAGCGGAGGAGCTGTTGCGCAACTGTACGCCGGAAGGGGACGGTGAGGCCTTGGCATAGGGTTGAGTTGCGCTGGATTCTGAACTTACAGACGCAGGGCGGGAATTTGCCCCCGAAACACCAGAGAATGGCAATGGCGTATGGGTATCGCCAACCACCACGCTGCCACTACCAATGGTGACTCCACCACAGGAAATCGCACCACCGGTTGTGGCAACGGGTAACCCGTTGATGAAAACCGTACTTGAACCCGCAGCGATAGTACGCGGATGAGGGGAATGCTTGGGCTTGGAATGCGGGGCTAGTTGGTCGGCAACGGAATATTAGGCCCCCATCATTCCTTCATAATTCGCACGGCCCGCTCATCCATACAGCTTCGTACAAACGTGTTCATCGCCTTCTGGTCGCCAGATTCGTAAAAATTCAGCATCAGCTCATTGAACTCCAGCTGACGTGAAGCAGGGATATTAATAGCGGGGTATCCGTTATTCAGCAGGTGGCCGTTCATCATAAACCGGCCCATGCGCTTATTAACATCGTAGAAGAACTGGCAACGGGCCATGGTCAGGAAGATGTGAATGGCCTGGTCATAGACATCTTCATATTGCTGCATAACTTCGATCATGCGCTCGAATAGACTCGGAAGCTCACTTGCCGACGGCGGTTCGTAATCCGTGCCGGCGATCAGCACAGAACCGGTGCGAAAGCAGCCCCACTCCAAAGCTTCTTCCTTGGCAGCAATAGCGTGTAGATCCGTAGCGCACTCTTTGTTCAGTGCGAACTTCCCTGCCCTGATCATCTGAAACAGACGCTTCCATGCTTCTCCCTGGTTGACGGCGATTTGCTGATCACTCAGTTTATGCCCACCCACGGTGACGCCTTGCAGCAGGGTTTGCACTTCCGGGAGCGTAAAGTTAATACCCTCCAGCCGCACGGCATCGTATACAAAAACCGACACTGCTCGCTGGGCAAGCATAAGCGCCTTCTCGCGGTTTGGCTTCATCGACCAATGCACATCAGTTGGGGAAGAAGGCTGGCGCCCGCTCATGACTGGAACCTCAAGTAGCCAATGTACAGAAAATGTACCTTTGTTGGACGCTCCAGTATTACGTGATTGCCGGCACCAAAACAAGGTAGCGTTGGCTAATCGGATGGAACTTCGGGGTTTCCTGATAAATTGGGGTCAGACCCCGGAACATTTGGTGGAGTGAAATGTCTTTGGGTCTGACCCCATGTTATTAACTGCCTCAAAGCGCTGTTCGAAAAACACCCTGAAATAGAACACGTAGCCCTTTATGGCTCCCGCGCCAACGGCAATTACCACGGAGACGGCATACTTCCCTCATCAACCAGCTCCTGAGTTTGCAATCGGTAACCGCTTGGATCCCCTTCAACCACTTCGGCTTGGGCGTTTTCGATCAGCGGTGTGCTGAAATCGTGGCTGCGATCATGATTGCAGGTGTTGCAGAACGCCTCCCACCAGGCAAGTGCTTCTCCCTTACCCGAAAACCCAACAATCAGAGTATGGTTGTAGTCATCAAGCGGGTAGTCCCGAAACCACTTACGCAACTTGTCATCAAGATCCTCGGGCAGCGAGAGGTTAACCTCATAGAATGTCTGGGTCCGGTAGGAGAACCAGCGGGCATGCACGCTGCTGGGTGCAGACTTGGGACCCAATATGGCCACACCGCCCATTGGAGGGCGTTGATCAAAGCCATGTTCAATTCCTCCAGCCGGCACCCTCCAAGATTGATCAACAATTACTTCATCAACCCACACGGGCCATCCTTTTGGCCCTCCCGCCACGGACACGGCAAAGTCATATTCCCGAGGTTCCGAGGAGCAAGCTGTTACCAAGACCAGCAGTAAAAATGAAAAGGCTACCCTTGCCGTGATGTTATTGCGCATGAGCAACTCCTTTCCTGAGCGGGATTATGGCTTTAGTTGGCCCATTGAAAAAAACTGTTCGATTACCGGAGGGTTCCGGCTCCAAACCAAGCCGGTAGATGCTGTCAGAGGTGTGGATATATCCACCCAGATAATCTCTTGACGTATCAAGTGATCCCCCACTTGTATGCCAACTGCTCAGCGCGGCCTGCAAGTCTTGAGGGATTTGGAAGTCCTTGTTGTTGGTATTCATCTGCCTGAGTGGCACGTCGCTCTGCAACGCGAGCTCGTACATCCGATGCAGGTTATAGATAGCCAATTCCTTACGTGTATGCCTACGCTCCTGCACGTGTATGTCTCCATTTGGCTGTGGCACCGCCACCACAGTCCGGCCTGGGCGCGCGTACTTCG
>OFEU01000076.1_pt1 | contig 132983 bp, 127 predicted proteins | sample 1521221 | NCBI WGS metagenome assembly OFEU01 (sample SAMN03766357, study PRJEB24113) | microbial mat metagenome | isolation source: enrichment culture HLUCC-O from microbial mat sample contains cyanobacterium... | reverse complement strand
TGAAGGCGGCCGTACCGTTGGTGCCGGCGTAGTCTCCAAGATCATCGAGTAATTGGCTCGATTGGTCTGAGGAAAAAGGGGCTGAAACTCAGCCCCTTTTTCTGTTTCAGCCGCACAATCTGACCTGGTGGCGTCACTGCTGAACGCAGTTGACACTGCTGGGTATTATGCATACAATGCGGCTCCTTTTTTTGAAGGTCGGCTAACAAGTAGCTGCTACGAGTGGAGTTTGGGTGCATCATGCAAAGCCAAAAAATTCGAATCCGGTTGAAGGCGTTTGATTATCGCCTGATCGACCAGTCAACGCAGGAGATTGTCGATACCGCCAAGCGGACCGGCGCTCAAGTGCGTGGACCAATCCCTCTGCCGACGCGGAAGGAAAAGTACACCGTTCTGATCTCTCCGCACGTCAATAAAGACGCGCGCGATCAGTACGAGATTCGTACACACAAGCGTCTGCTGGACATCGTCGAGCCGACAGAGAAGACAGTAGATGCTTTGATGAAGCTGGATCTGGCAGCAGGTGTAGACGTTCAGATCAGCCTCGGCTAACCACGCGGTTAGTCTGTGTAACTGTCATAAGGCCATAGAGGGTGAGAGCCCCGTACACTTAAGAGGTGAAACATGGCAATTGGAATTGTCGGTCGCAAGGCCGGTATGACCCGTATTTTTACGGAAGACGGGCAAGCAGTGCCCGTAACGGTAATTGAGGTTGAACCCAACCGCATTACCCAGCTGAAAACTCTTGAAAGCGATGGCTATCGTGCGGTTCAGGTAACCGTTGGAAAGCGTCGTTCCTCTCGTGTGACCAAAAGCGAAGCGGGCCATTACGCCAAAGCCGGAGTAGAGGCAGGTCGTGGTCTGTGGGAATTCCGCCTCGCCGATGGCGAAGGTGAAGAGCTGGCTGCAGGCGGTGAGATTACCGCTTCCATCTTTGAAGATGGCCAGGTCGTTGATGCTGTTGGCCAGTCCAAGGGTAAGGGTTTCCAGGGCGGTGTTAAGCGCTGGAACTTCTCCATGCAGGACGCCACACACGGTAACTCCCTTTCTCATCGTGCTCCGGGTTCTATCGGTCAGAACCAGACTCCGGGCAAGGTATTCAAGGGCAAAAAGATGGCGGGCCAGATGGGCAATGCGCAGGTGACTGTGCAGAACCTGCAAGTCGTCCGTGTCGACGCCGAGCGCAACCTTCTGCTGATTCGTGGTGCCGTTCCGGGCGCGACCGGCGGAAATGTTGTCATCAAGCCTGCAGTTAAAGCCTGAGGAGCGGTGCGATGGAATTGACTATTACAGGTAGCGGCAAGGGGATCTCTGTTTCCGACGCTGCATTCGCCAAAGATTTTAACGAGTCGCTGGTTCACCAGGTTGTTACTGCATACATGGCAGGCGCACGCCAGGGTACCAAGGCTCAAAAGACACGTTCCGAAGTTTCTGGTGGTGGCAAGAAGCCATGGCGCCAGAAGGGCACAGGTCGTGCCCGTGCCGGTACAATCCGTAGCCCGATCTGGCGCTCCGGTGGTGTTACCTTTGCTGCCAAGCCGCGTGGCTTTGAGCAGAAGGTAAACCGCAAGATGTACCGCGCAGCGATGCGCTCCATTTTTTCAGAGCTGGTTCGCCAGGAACGTCTGGTCGTTGTTGACGACATGAATGTTGACAGCCCCAAGACCAAGGCATTCAACGCCAAGCTGAAGGACATCGGTGTTACCAATGCACTGATTCTCTCTGACAACGTCGAGCAGAATCTGCATCTGGCCTCGCGCAATATCCCGCACGTTGATGTGCGCGACATTGCAGGCCTGGATCCGGTTAGCCTGGTTGCCTTCGAGAAGGTCGTTGTGACTGTTCCCGCTCTGAAGAAAATCGAGGAGATGCTGGGATGAATCAGGAACGTATTTACAAGGTTCTTCTTGGGCCCCACGTATCAGAGAAAGCTTCTCTGGTAGCGGAAAGTGGTCAGGTTGTGTTTCGTGTAGCTCCTGACGCTACCAAGCCCGAGATCAAGAAAGCCGTTGAGCAGCTGTTCAACGTCACCGTCGAAGGTGTTCAGGTTCTGAACCGTAAGGGTAAGCTCAAGCGTACCGTTCGCGGCTTCGGCAAGCGTGCTGACATTCGTAAGGCTTACGTAAAGCTTGCGGACGGTCAGGACATTGATTTTCTGGATGTGGAATAAGGTAAAGGGGTCGTAAAATGCCGATCGTCAAAACCAAGCCAACATCTGCCGGCCGCCGTCACGTTGTTAAGCTCTTTAACCCTGATCTTCACAAGGGGCGCCCTTACGAGCCGTTGGTAGAAACATTGAGTAAATCGGGTGGACGCAACCATTTCGGTCGCATCACTACCCGTCACATTGGTGGTGGCCACAAGAAGCACTACCGTGTTATCGACTTTAAGCGGACAAAAGATGGTATTCCGGCGGTCATCGAACGCCTGGAATATGATCCCAACCGCTCTGCGCACATCGCGCTGGTCAAGTACGCCGATGGCGAGCGTCGTTACATCATCGCTCCCAAAGGCATGCAGATCGGTGATCCTGTGCGCTCCGGCATCGACGCGCCGATTAAAGTAGGAAGCACGCTTCCGCTCCGGAATATTCCGGTCGGTTCCGTGATTCACTGCGTCGAAATCAAGCCTGGCAAAGGTGCCCAGCTGGCTCGCTCCGCGGGCGCATCCGTACAGCTGGTTGCAAGGGAAGGGGCTTATGCCACTATCCGCCTGCGTTCAGGTGAAATGCGTAAGGTGCTTGTTGACTGTCGTGCAACGTTGGGCGAAGTGTCCAACAGTGAACACAGCCTCAAGCAGCTTGGTAAAGCGGGTGCATCACGTTGGCGCGGTAAACGTCCAACAGTACGTGGTGTTGCTATGAACCCAGTTGACCACCCACATGGTGGTGGTGAAGGGCGTACCTCTGGCGGGCGTCACCCGGTTACTCCGTGGGGTGTTCCGACCAAAGGGCATAAGACTCGTAAGAACAAACGTACTGACAAGATGATAGTACGTCGTCGTTCAGCCAAGTAAACGACTACATAGAGGTAAATGCTGTGCCACGTTCTTTAAAGAAAGGTCCTTTTATAGACCTGCATCTGTTGAAGAAGGTCGAGGCAGCTCTGGAAGCCAACGACAAGCGACCGATCAAAACCTGGTCACGCCGGTCGACAGTGTTTCCGGAGATGGTAGGCCTGACCATTGCAGTCCACAACGGCAAGCAGCACGTGCCGGTTTATGTCACCGAAGATATGGTCGGTCATAAACTGGGTGAGTTCGCGGCAACGCGTACTTATCGTGGTCATGCGGCCGACAAGAAAGCTAAACGCTGATTGTGAGGTAATAGAAATGGAAGTAGCAGCCAAGTACAAGGGCGCTCGCCTCTCAGCTCAGAAAGCGCGTCTTGTCGCTGACCAAGTACGCGGCAAGGCTGTTGAGGACGCCCTGAACATTCTGACTTTCAGCCCTAAGAAGGCGGCTGTCATTCTCAAGAAAGCTCTTGAGTCTGCCATCGCCAACGCTGAGCACAACGAAGGTCTGGACGTAGATGATCTGCGGGTTTCCACCGTCATGGTGGATGAGGGTCCGACGCTCAAGCGAATCAAGGCTCGAGCCAAGGGGCGCGCTGACCGGATTTTCAAGCGCACCTGTCATATCACCGTCAAGGTCGCCGACAAGTAGGAGATGCTCAGATGGGTCATAAAGTAAATCCAACCGGCATGCGCCTGGGTGTGATCAAAGAGCACAACTCAGTGTGGTATGCGGAAAAAGCGGAATACGCGAACAACCTGTTGAACGACATTCAGGTTCGCGAATTCCTCGACAAGCGTCTGGTTAAGGCGTCTGTCAGCAAGATTGTGATCGAGCGCCCTGCTCAGAACGCCCGTATCACGATCCATACAGCCCGCCCCGGTATTGTTATCGGTAAGAAGGGCGAAGATGTTGACCGTCTGCGTCGCGAAGTCAGCGACATGATGGGTGTGCCTGTGCACATCAACATCGAAGAAGTCCGCAAGCCGGACCTGGATGCCCGCCTGGTCGCGCAGAACGTTGCCGGTCAGCTGGAGCGTCGTGTGATGTTCCGTCGCGCTATGAAGCGTGCGGTACAGAACGCCATGCGCCAGGGAGCAAAAGGCATCAAGATCCAGGTAGGCGGTCGTCTCGGGGGTGCTGAAATTGCCCGTTCCGAGTGGTATCGCGAAGGTCGTGTACCGCTGCACACACTGCGTGCAGATATCGATTACTCGACCTACGAAGCGAAGACCACTTACGGCATTATCGGCGTCAAGGTATGGATCTTCAAAGGTGAGATTCTTGGTGGTATGGAGCAGGTCCGTGCTGACAAGAAAGCCTCTGGGAAGAAAGGTTCTAAGTAAAGGGGCACTCAAATGCTGCAACCAAAACGCACCAAATTTCGCAAGGTAATGAAAGGCCGTAACACCGGTCTTGCTCACCGTGCTAACAAGGTGAGCTTCGGTGAATACGGATTGAAGGCGACAACCCGTGGACGTATAACTGCGCGCCAGATTGAAGCAGCGCGTCGTACCATGACACGTCGTATCAAGCGGGGCGGTAAGATCTGGATCCGGATTTTCCCGGACAAGCCGATCTCCAGTAAGCCGCTGGAAGTACGAATGGGTAAAGGTAAGGGTTCTGTCGAGTATTGGGTGGCTGAAATACAGCCAGGCCGGATGCTTTATGAGATGGAAGGCGTCTCCGAGGAAATCGCTCGCGATGCATTCACTCTTGCTGCGGCCAAGCTGCCCGTACAGACCACCTTTGTTACGAGGACGGTGATGTGATGAAAGCAACAGAGCTGCGTGAGAAGTCAGTCGAGGAGCTGAACAAAGAGCTGATCGACCTCCTGAAGGAGCAGTTCAACCTGCGCATGCGTAAGGCGACAGGTCAGCTGAATCAGTCTCATCTTCTACCGAAGGTGAAGCGTGACATTGCTCGCGTGAAAACGGTTATGAATGAAAAGGCAGGACAGTAACATGACTGAAGCTACCCAAACTGCCAGAACCCTGAGCGGCAAGGTCGTGAGCAACAAAATGGAGAAATCCATTGTGGTTCTGGTTGAGCGCCAGGTTAAGCATCCTCTGTACGGTAAGTACATGAAGCGCTCATCCAAAATTCACGCTCACGACGAGAGCAATCAGTGCAACATCGGTGACACCGTTACAATCCAGGAAACCCGCCCGGTCTCCAAGACCAAAAGCTGGGCTCTGGTGGAAGTCATCGAACGCGCATCGAAGGTGTAACTCGCCCGGACGGTGAGTCTTGTCGTAACGGCAAAGTGGTTTCTGCTGGAGAACAACCATGATTCAGACTCAAACAATGCTTGAAGTCGCGGACAACAGCGGTGCACGTCAGGTTATGTGCATCAAGGTCCTGGGCGGTTCACACAGGCGTTACGCCAGCGTTGGGGATATCATCAAGGTGACCGTAAAGGAAGCCATCCCCCGCGGTAAAGTGAAAAAAGGCCAGGTCCTGAAAGCTGTCGTTGTACGCACCCGTAAAGGTGTGCGTCGTCCCGACGGGTCGCTTATTCGTTTCGACGGTAATGCGGCAGTACTTCTGAACAATCAGGACGCACCAATTGGTACCCGTATCTTCGGACCGGTTACCCGTGAACTGCGAAATGAGAAGTTCATGAAAATTATTTCACTGGCACCCGAAGTACTTTAAGGACCAGAGGCCGGTTATGAAAAAGATCAAACGCGATGACGAAGTAATCGTCACTACGGGGAAAGACCAGGGCAAACGTGGTAAAGTCCTGAAGGTTCAGGACGATGGCAAGGTGATTGTTTCCGGGATCAACATGATCAAGAAGCACACCAAGCCGAACCCGATGGCTGGCACCCCCGGTGGCATCGTCGAAAAAGAAGCACCTATCCAGGCTTCCAACGTGGCTATTTTTAATCCGCAGACCGGCAAGGCCGATCGCGTAGGCTTCCAGATCAAGGAAGACGGCGCCAAGGTGCGGATTTTCAAGTCCACGAAAGAAGTCGTCGATAACCAGTAAGCGGTGGTGGTTACGATGCTTAACATGAAAGAGCAGTACAGTAAGGAAGTGATACCCGCCCTGCAGAAAGAGTTCAGTTACAAGAACGTGATGCAGGTGCCGCGTATCGAAAAGATCACCCTGAACATGGGTGTCGGCGAAGCGGTTGGTGACAAGAAGCTGATTGAAAATGCCGTGGCGGATCTTGAGCGCCTGGCAGGACAGAAAGCGGTTGTCACCCTGGCACGTAAATCCGTTGCGGGTTTCAAAATCCGTGAAGGTTGGCCAATCGGTTGTAAAGTTACGCTGCGCGGTGAGCGTATGTGGGATTTCTTTGATCGCCTGGTTCACATTGCGGTACCCCGCATTCGTGACTTCCGTGGTCTGAATCCCAAGTCCTTCGATGGTCGCGGTAACTACAGCATGGGCGTGCGTGAGCAGATCATTTTCCCCGAGATCGAGTACGACAGAGTCGACAAGATCCGTGGTCTTGACATCACCATTACCACCACAGCCGGTACCGACGATGAAGGTCGCGAACTGCTGAAAGCCTTTGGCTTTCCGTTCAAGAAATAAGGAACGAGTGTAATGGCTAAGGTTTCCATGAAGAACCGCGAGTTCAAGCGCGAGAAAACCGTTGCGAAGTATGCAGCGAAGCGTGCTGAGCTCAAGGCGATTATCAAGAACCCGAATACCAGCGATGATGACCGTTGGGATGCACAGATGAAGCTGCAACAGCTTCCTCGCGATGCGTCTCCCTCGCGTCTTCGTAATCGTTGCCAGATTACAGGTCGTCCCCATGGCGTTCTGCGCAAGTTCAAGCTTTCACGCATCAAGTTGCGTGAAGCGGGCATGCGCGGTGACGTTCCGGGCCTGACCAAAGCAAGCTGGTAAGGCAGGTACACTGACCGCAGGTCAGGTGCCCGTTGGTAAGCGGTGCGGCGCGCCGCTGCACAACTAAAAAGATCAGGAGTCTCATACCGATGAGTATGCAAGATACGCTTGCGGATATGTTTACCCGTATCCGTAATGCACAGATGGCACAGAAGGCCGATGTGGCCATGCCGTCTTCAAAGATGAAGATCTCCGTAGCCCAGGTCCTCAAGGACGAAGGTTACGTAGCCGATTTTTCCGTCTCAGCTGACGCGAAGCCCGAGCTGACCATTAACCTCAAGTACTTCGGTGGCAAGCCGGTTATTGAGGAAATCAAGCGGGTCAGCCGTCCGAGTCTGCGCCAGTACAAGGGCGCTGGGGAACTGCCGAAAGTATCCGGTGGTCTGGGAGTCGCGATTGTCTCTACGTCCAAGGGCGTAATGACAGACCGCGCTGCACGTGCTGCCGGCGTGGGTGGCGAAGTCATCTGCACCGTATTCTAGGAGATACACATGTCCAGGGTTGCCAATAATCCTGTCGTGCTGCCTTCCGGTGTTGAGGTTAAGCTGAACGGACAGGAAATTAATGTGAAGGGGTCCAAGGGATCGCTTCAATTCACCATCCACAACGTGGTTGATGTGACGCAGGAAGAGAATGTTCTGCGTTTCGCACCCCGTGATGGAGCCAAACAGTCCCGCGCTCTTGCTGGTACTACCCGCGCACTGGTCAACAACATGGTGACCGGTGTGACAACAGGCTTCGAGCGCAAGCTCGCGCTGACGGGCGTAGGCTACCGTGCCCAGGCGCAAGGTAAGAAGCTCAATCTGACACTGGGTTTTTCACACCCGGTTGAGTATGAGCTGCCCGAGGGGATTACCGCTGAAACTCCGTCCAATACGGAAGTTGTGATTCGCGGAATCGACAAGCAACAGGTTGGCCAGGTCGCTGCTGAGATCCGTGCATTCCGTCCGCCAGAGCCCTACAAGGGCAAGGGTGTGCGTTATGCGGATGAGCAGGTCAGACGCAAAGAAGCCAAGAAGAAATAAGGCGGGACTATGAGCGCGAATAACGAAAGATTGCGTCGCGCACGCAAAGTGCGCATGAAGATCCGTAAGTTGGGTACCAACCGCCTGTGTGTACACCGTACACCCCGGCACATGTATGCCCAGGTTACGACTGCAGACGGCAGCAAGGTGCTGGCGGCTGCCTCCACGTTGGATAAGGACCTGCGCCAGGGTGCAACCGGTAACGTGGACGCTGCCAAAAAGGTCGGTCAGCTGATTGCTGAGCGTGCCAAGGCAGCAGGTGTAGAGCAGGTCGCTTTTGACCGCTCCGGTTACCGTTATCATGGTCGCGTCCAGGCTCTGGCCGACGCAGCCCGTGAAGCTGGCTTGCAATTCTAAGAGGTGGAGAAGATGAGCGTTAACGAACAGAAGGCGCCTGAGCTCCAGGAGAAGCTGGTTCAGGTCAATCGCGTCGCCAAGGTTGTCAAAGGCGGTCGTATTTTTGCCTTCACTGCACTGACTGTAGTGGGTGATGGTAAAGGGCGCGTTGGTTTCGGTCGTGGCAAGGCGCGTGAAGTGCCGGTTGCGATCCAGAAAGCGATGGAAGCTGCACGCAAGAACATGGTGGACATTCCGCTGGACGGAAACACCCTGCAGTACGCGGTCAAAGCGCAGCATGGTGGCTCCAAGGTCTACATGCAGCCGGCATCTGAAGGTACTGGTATCATCGCCGGTGGTGCGATGCGTGCGGTACTGGAAGTCGCGGGCGTGCAGAACGTACTGTCCAAGTGTTATGGGTCTACCAACCCGGTGAACGTGGTACGTTCCACCATCAAGGGTCTCCAGGCAACTCAAGCGCCTGAAGATATTGCAGCCAAGCGCGGTAAATCCGTGGAAGAGATTCTGGGTTGAAGTCATGGCGAACGCAAAAACGATCAAAGTAACACTGACCCGCAGCCCCATCGGCTGTCAGCCCAAGCACAAGCTGTGTGTGAAGGGCCTGGGTCTCCGTAAAATCGGTCACACCGTGGAAGTGGAAGATACACCGTCCATCCGCGGCATGATCAACCGGGTTAACTACCTGGTTCAGGTAGAGGAGAACTAAGATGCGTCTGAACGAACTTAGTCCGGAGCCTGGTTCACGTCCCGCCGCCAAGCGTGTGGGTCGCGGTATCGGTAGCGGCCTCGGCAAGACCGGCGGTCGTGGTCACAAGGGTCTGAAAGCCCGTTCCGGCGGCAGTGTGGCGCCCGGATTCGAGGGTGGTCAGCAGCCGTTGGCCCGTCGTCTGCCGAAGTTTGGTTTCACCTCGCGCCAGCAGCGCTATGTGGCCGAAATTCGACTGAACGAACTGGCGAAAGTAGACGGCGATGTTGCCGATCTCGAGGCCCTGAAAAAAGCTGACATCGTTCGCGAAGAGATTCGTGAAGCGAAGGTCATTCTGTCCGGCGAACTGAGCCGTGCGGTGACCGTCAAGGGTCTTAAAGTGACCAAAGGCGCACGCGAGGCGATCACAGCCGCGGGCGGTAAAGTCGAAGACTAAGGCGAGTCGAGGACTAAATGGCCAAGAACGCATCATTGCCTGCGGGCGCGGGAAAAGGACTGGCAGAGCTGCGTTCGCGGCTCTGGTTTGTCTTCCTGGCACTGTTGGTGTACCGCATAGGTGCCCATATACCGGTTCCTGGTATCAACCCCGATCGCCTGGCAGCACTGTTTGAGCAGAATCAGGGCACAATCCTGAGCATGTTCAACATGTTTTCCGGTGGTGCGCTTGAGCGGATGAGTATCTTCGCACTTGGTATCATGCCGTATATCTCGGCCTCTATTATCATGCAGCTCATGACGGCGGTTAACCCGACGCTTGAGCAGCTGAAGAAAGAGGGCGAGGCTGGCCGTCGAAAGATCAGCCAGTACACACGGTATGGTACGGTTATCCTGGCCCTGGTTCAGGGTTTTGGTATTTCTGTCGGGCTGGCATCACAGGGTGTGACCTTTAACGACAGCTTCAGCTTCCATTTTGTGGCGGTTGTGTCTTTCGTAAGTGGTGCCGTGTTCATGATGTGGCTGGGTGAGCAGATCACCGAGCGCGGTATTGGCAATGGTATATCGCTGCTGATCTTCGCCGGAATCGTTGCCGGTTTGCCCGGGGCGATTGGCCAGACACTGGAGCAGGCACGAAATGGTGAAATGAGCCTGCTGGTGGTGCTGGGTATCGGTCTCCTTGCGGTTGCCGTGGTTGGCTTCGTGGTGTTCATGGAGCGTGGTCAGCGTCGCCTGACCATCAACTATGCGAAGCGGCAACAGGGTCGCCGGGTATTCGCCCAGCAGTCCAGCCATTTGCCGTTGAAGGTGAATATGGCCGGTGTTATTCCGCCGATCTTCGCCTCTTCCATCCTGTTGTTCCCGGCGTCATTGGGGCAGTGGTTTGGCCAGGGTGAAGGCATGGAATGGCTGAGTGATGTTTCCCAGGCACTGGCGCCCAACCAGCCCCTGTACATTATCCTGTTTGCGGCAGCAGTGGTTTTCTTCTGCTTCTTCTACACAGCGCTGATGTACAACCCGAAAGAAGTTGCGGATAACCTCAAGCGCTCAGGCGCGTTTATACCGGGCATCCGTCCGGGCGATCAGACCGCCAAGTATATTGACGGTGTACTGACCCGCCTGACACTGTTCGGTGCAATGTACATTGCAGCAGTTTCCCTGTTCCCTCAGTTCCTGATGGTAGCCGGGAATGTACCGTTCTATCTGGGCGGCACGTCACTGCTGATTGTTGTAGTCGTGGTGATGGATTTCATGGCACAGGTTCAGTCGCACCTGATGTCTCATCAATATGATTCGTTGATGAAGAAATCCAATCTCAAGGGCTATGGTCGGAACGGTTAACCCGTTCCCCTTGAAAACTGGAGTCGACAATGAAAGTACGCGCTTCGGTAAAGAAAATTTGCCGTAACTGCAAAGTAATTCGTCGCAATGGCTCGGTACGGGTCATTTGCTCGGAGCCTCGTCACAAGCAACGCCAGGGCTGATCCAATACGGATCCGGAACTGACATTGTAGAGGGTACGGATAATAGCGCTTGACCTCAGGTGGGGTCAGGCGCTATTATTTCGCGCCCTTTTCGTGGCGGAAAATTCACACAGCAAAGCTTTGAACGCGGAGTAATTTGGATGGCACGTATAGCCGGTGTCAATATACCCGATCACAAACATGCTGTTATCTCGCTGACTTACATCTTTGGAGTCGGCCGGACAGCAGCCCAGAAGCTTTGCGATGCAACCGGCGTCAAGCCGGACGTCAAGGTCAAGGACCTGTCCGACGAGCAGCTTGAATCACTTCGTACAGAAGTAGGCAAGCTGGCCGTTGAAGGCGATTTGCGTCGTGAAGTTCAGATGAACATTAAGCGTTTGAAGGATCTCGGATGCCACCGTGGTCTGCGTCATCGTCATGGCCTTCCGGTCCGTGGCCAGCGCACCAAGACCAACGCACGCACCCGTAAAGGTCCTCGCAAACCGATTCGTAAGTAACAGGTAGGCAAACATGGCAAAGCCAGGTACACGTACCCGTAAAAAGGTGAAAAAGACGGTTGTTGATGGCGTCGCGCACATTCACGCGTCCTTCAACAACACGATCGTGACCATTTCTGACCGTCAGGGCAACGTATTGTCCTGGGCCACCTCCGGTGGTTCCGGTTTTCGTGGGTCACGCAAGAGCACACCTTTTGCTGCGCAGGTAGCAGCTGAAAGAGCCGGTAATGCGGCTGCTGAATACGGCCTTAAAAACCTGGACGTAGAGGTTAAAGGTCCGGGGCCCGGACGTGAATCCGCTGTACGCGCGCTGAATGGCTGCGGGTACAAGATCACAAACATCACTGATGTGACGCCGATTCCCCATAACGGTTGTCGTCCGCCCAAAAAGCGCCGCGTCTAACACAGGAGACAGTGAATTATGGCTCGTTACATAGGCCCGAAGTGCAAGCTGTCTCGTCGTGAAGGGACAGATCTTTTTCTGAAGAGCGGTGTTCGCGCGCTCGATTCAAAGTGCAACATCGAGACTCCGCCGGGTATGCACGGCGCGCGTCGCGGTCGTCTGTCCGAATATGGCGTACAGCTTCGTGAAAAGCAGAAGGTCCGTCGTATCTACGGCGTACTGGAAAAGCAGTTCCGCAACTATTACAAAGAGGCCGCCCGCATCAAGGGTGCAACCGGTGAGAACCTGTTGCAGCTGCTGGAAGGCCGTCTTGATAACGTTGTATATCGCATGGGTTTTGGTTCTACCCGTGCTGAGTCCCGTCAGCTCGTTTCTCACAAAGCGATCCTGGTCAACGATAAGCTGGTGAACATCCCGTCTTATCAGGTCAAGCCAGGTGATGTTGTGAGCGTGCGTGAGAAGGCAAAAAACCAGCTTCGCGTTAAAGGCGCACTGGATCTGTCTTCCAGCCGCGCACCGGTGAGCTGGGTAGAGGTCGACGCCAGCAAGATGTCCGGCGTTTACAGGTCAGTGCCAGAGCGCACTGAATTGCCGGCCGACATCAACGAGAACCTCATCGTCGAGCTTTACTCCAAGTAAAGCCCAGTTAGCAACGAGAGCAATTAGGGGCGTCTATGCAGCGTTCAGTACATGAGTTATTGACACCTCGTACCATTGACGTGAAAGAATCAAGCGCCATGCGCGCCAAGGTGACACTGGAGCCTCTGGAAAGAGGTTTCGGCCACACCCTGGGCAGCGCACTGCGTCGTATACTCTTGTCCTCAATGCCGGGCTGTGCCATTACCGAGGCACAGATTGACGGTGTTCTGCATGAGTACAGCGCGATCGAAGGTGTTCAGGAAGACGTCATTGAAATTCTTCTGAATCTCAAGGGCGTGGCCGTGAAAATGGGCGGCCGGGACGATGCCGAGGTAACCCTCAGCAAGAAAGGCCCGGGCGTTGTCACTGCCGGTGATATCAAGCTGGATCACGATGTCGAGATCACCAACCCGGAACATGTCATCTGCCACCTGAGTGATAAGGGTGAAGTGAACATGCGTCTGAAGGTTGCCCGTGGTCGCGGCTACGAGCCAGCCGATCAGCGGGGTCTGGACGAGGACGAGACTCGCGCCATTGGACGCCTGCAACTGGACGCAACCTTCAGTCCGGTCCGTCGTGTTGCATATGCCGTGGAAAGCGCGCGGGTTGAGCAGCGCACAGATCTGGACAAGCTGGTTATTGATCTGGAGACCAACGGTACGATTGATCCGGAGGAAGCGATTCGCCGGGCAGCAACCATTCTCCAGCAGCAACTGGCTGTGTTTGTTGATTTCGATCACGAGAAAGAGCCTGAGCGTGTTGAGGAAGAGGAAGAAATCGATCCGATTCTCCTGCGCCCGGTGGATGATCTGGAATTGACAGTGCGTTCAGCTAACTGCTTGAAGGCTGAGAATATTTACTACATCGGCGATCTGATCCAGCGCACAGAAGTTGAGCTGCTGAAGACGCCTAACCTTGGTAAAAAGTCGCTTACCGAGATCAAGGACGTGCTCGCGTCCCGCGGTCTGTCATTGGGTATGCGTCTTGATAACTGGCCGCCGGCTAGCCTTCGGGGCGACGACCGGGTATTGGGCGGTTAATCGCCGATTAGTTTAAGGTAAGGAATCAGAGCAATGCGTCATCGTAAGAGTGGTCGTAAGTTCAGCAGGACCAGTGCGCATCGCAAGGCCATGTTTCGGAACATGACTGCGTCACTGGTTGATCACGAGCTGATCAAGACAACGCTCCCCAAGGCGAAAGAGCTTCGCCGGGTAGCCGAGCCTTTGATCACGCTCGCAAAAAATGATTCGGTCGCGAATCGTCGTCTGGCGTTCTCACGCCTGCGCGACGATGCGGCGGTTGCCAAGTTGTTTAACGAGCTTGGCCCCCGTTACAGCGAGCGTCCGGGTGGTTACCTTCGTATTCTGAAGTGTGGCTTCCGCGCCGGCGACAATGCCCCGATGGCATTCGTAGAGCTGGTCGGTCGTCCGCTGGACATCGAAGCTGAAGAAGTTGACGAAAGCGAAGATTAATCTCTTTGCCGAGTCATAAAAAAACCGGGGCCTGAACGCTCCGGTTTTTTTTATGACTGGATTTGGTGCCTGGCCAGGGGCTGGAGGTAAGTTTTCTTCAGAAAAAGAACTCGCTTCGCTCAGACACCTTTTTCCTCCAGAAAACTTACCTCCAGCCCCTGGCCGTTCCGGCCTCGGGAGTATAGCCTTACTGTGTTTTCTCCGGGGCTTATCTCTTTTTATTTTCCGGCCAATACCCCTTTCAGATAGCGTCCGGTATGTGAACCTTCGGCCTCTGCGACTTCTTCCGGCGTTCCTTCAGCGACAATCATGCCGCCACCGGAGCCACCCTCGGGCCCGAGATCGATAATCCAGTCTGCTGTCTTGATGACGTCCAGGTTGTGCTCGATGACCACGATGGTGTTGCCGTGATCCCGCAATCTCTGAAGTACCGTCAGTAATTGTTGAATGTCATAGAAATGCAGGCCGGTGGTTGGTTCGTCAAGAATATAGAGGGTCTTGCCGGTATCGCGCTTGGAGAGTTCCTTGGCCAGTTTCACACGCTGGGCTTCGCCACCGGAGAGGGTCACGGCGCTCTGGCCCAGGCGGATGTAGGAAAGGCCGACATCCATCAGGGTTTGCAGTTTGCGGGCCAGGAAGGGCACGGGGTCGAAGAATTCACGGGCTTCCTCAACGGTCATCTCAAGCACTTCGTGAATGCTCTTGCCCTTGTAGCGAACCTCGAGGGTTTCCCGGTTGTAGCGCTTGCCCTTGCAGACATCGCAAGGCACGTAGACGTCTGGCAGGAAGTGCATTTCTACCTTTATGACCCCATCGCCATGGCAGGCTTCGCAGCGCCCGCCTTTGACGTTGAAGCTGAAACGCCCGGGCTTGTAGCCTCGGGACCGGGCTTCCTGGGTGCCGGAAAACAGTTCCCGGATTGGCGTAAACAGACCGGTGTAGGTGGCCGGGTTTGAGCGTGGTGTTCGGCCGATGGGGCTCTGGTCAATATCGATGACCTTGTCGAGCTGGTCGAGGCCTTTCAGGGATTCATAGGGTGCGTGGGTAAGGCTGGTTGCCTTGTTCAGCTTCGCTGCGCAGACCGGGTAAAGCGTGCTGTTGATCAGCGTTGATTTGCCGGACCCGGAAACGCCGGTTACGCAGGTCATCACGCCCAGGGGCAGGGTGAGTGTTACGTCACGCAGATTATTGCCGGTAGCGCCTTTGAGCACGAGGCTCTTGCCGTTGCTGCTGTGGCGGTTTTCTGGGATGGCGATTGCTTTCTTGCCACAGAGGTATTGGCCGGTGAGCGAGTCCTCGGACGCAATGATGTCTTCCGGGGTGCCCTGGGCGATGATATGGCCGCCGTGAACGCCTGCACCCGGCCCGATGTCGATGACATGATCCGCGGAACGGATGGCGTCCTCATCATGCTCCACGACGATCACGGTGTTGCCCAGGTCCCGGAGGTGGAACAGGGTGGCCAGGAGCCGGTCGTTGTCACGCTGGTGCAAACCAATGGAGGGCTCGTCGAGAATGTACATGACGCCTACAAGGCCGGCGCCAATCTGGCTGGCCAGGCGGATACGCTGGGCTTCGCCACCGGAGAGGGTATCGGCGCTGCGTTCCAGGGTCAGGTACTCAAGCCCCACATTGACCAGGAACTGCAGCCGCTGGCGAACTTCCTTGAGGATCTTTTCGGCGATTTCGCCTTTGCGACCGGGCAGGGCGAGCTGGCCGAAGTATTCATGGGCGTCACCGACGGGCATGTGCGTCACGTCCGAGATGTTGTTTTTCTCGATGAACACATGGCGGGCGCTGCGCCTGAGGCGTGAGCCGCCGCATTCCTTGCAGGGCTGGGTGCTCAGGTTGTGGGCCAGTTCTTCCCGCATGCTCTGTGATTCGGTTTCCCGGTAGCGGCGCTCAAGGTTGGGAAGAATGCCCTCGAAGGGGTGTGCCTTCTCCATGATGTGGCCGCGGGAATTTACGTAGCGGAACGGGATGTCTTCGGTGCCGGAGCCGTAGAGCAGCACCTGCCGGAAGTCCTCGGGCAGGTCGTCCCATGGGGTGTCCATATCAACACCGTAGTGTTCGGCAACGCTGGTCAGCATCTGGAAATAGTAGACGGCCCGGCGGTCCCAGCCCTTGATCGCGCCTTCGGCAAGGGTGGCTTCGGGGTGCTGGACTATTTTCTCGGCATCAAAGAACTGTTTCACGCCCAGGCCATCGCAGGTGGGACAGGCGCCTGCCGGGTTGTTGAAGGAAAACAGCCGCGGCTCCAGCTCACTGATGGCGTAGCCACACTGGGTGCAGGCATAGCGGGCGGAAAAGGTGTGTTCTTCACCTTCGTTGTCCATGGGGGCAACAAGGGCGATGCCATCGGCCAGACCAAGGGCGGTTTCAAAACTTTCTGCAAGCCGCTGTTCAAGACCCGGTTTGACCTTGAAACGGTCTACCACCACGTCAATCTGGTGCTTGCGTTTCTTGTCCAGGGGCGGAACGTCGTCGATATCGTAAACCCGGCCATCCACGCGCAGGCGGATGAAGCCCTGGCTTCGCATGGTATCGATGACATGGTGGTGTTCCCCCTTCCGGTCCCGGATCACCGGGGCAAGGATCATCAGCTTGCTGTCTTCCGGCATTGCCAGCACCTGGTCCACCATCTGGCTCACCGTCTGAGCTTCCAGGGGCTGGTCGTGATCGGGGCAGCGGGGCTCACCGGCGCGTGCAAACAGCAGGCGGAGGTAGTCATAGATTTCCGTAATGGTGCCGACGGTAGAGCGGGGGTTGTGGGAGGTGCTTTTCTGCTCGATGGAAATGGCCGGGGACAGACCCTCGATGTGGTCCACATCCGGCTTTTCCATCATCGAGAGGAACTGGCGGGCATAGGTGGACAGGGATTCCACATACCGTCGCTGGCCCTCGGCGTACAGGGTATCAAAGGCAAGGGACGATTTGCCGGAACCGGAAAGCCCGGTGATCACGATCAACTTGTCCCGCGGCATATCCAGGTCAATGTTTTTCAGGTTGTGGGTTCGCGCCCCTTTGATCTGGATATGATCCATAACACCTCGCTGTCGGAAAAAACGGAAATTATACCGTGTTTGGGCCCCGGCCGGCCAAGGCCGGAGCGCTTTTCAGAACTTAAATGCAATATGCCCTGCCTGTGTGGCTTCTGTTACAATGCGCGGCGATTTCGCGAAGGGTTGGTGACCCTTCTGCCCCCATGTTTCCGGAACCTCCAGCAGGCCAGGCAGCCCATGAACTCATTGGAAAGACGCTCCGTTGCAGCACTGGCATCCGTGTATGCCATGAGGATGCTCGGGCTTTTCATGGTTATGCCGGTGTTCGTCCTTCTCGGTAGCGATCTGAAGGGGGCAACCCCGACCCTGATTGGCCTCGCCATTGGCGCTTACGGGCTCAGCCAGGCATTGCTGCAGATCCCGTTCGGTATGCTGTCAGACCGGGTGGGTCGAAAGCGCATGATCTACATCGGCCTGGTACTGTTCGCTGCAGGCAGTATCCTGGCCGCCGCCACAGACTCCATATACGTCGTGATCGCCGGGCGGATTCTTCAGGGTGCCGGAGCCATCGCCAGTGTATTGATGGCACTGCTCAGTGACCTGACCCGCGAGGAAGAACGCACCAAGGCCATGGCAACCGTCGGTATCTCCATTGGCCTTTCCTTTTCCGTATCCCTGGTCGCCGGTCCGTTGCTGGGGGCGGTGTTTGGGCTGTCGGGGATTTTTTACACCACTGCGGTTCTGGCCATTCTGGCCATGGTGATTGTCAGTCGCCTGGTGCCAACGCCCCATGAACACAAGTCCAGCGCCGATACCCATCCGGCCCGGGCAATGCTGGGCAAGGTGATATCGGACAAGCGACTGGTCCGGCTGGATTTCGGGATTTTTGCCCTGCACCTGGTGCTGACGGCCATTTTTCTGGTGTTCCCGACCCTGCTTCAGGACGGGCTGGGACTGCCGTCTTCCTCCCACTGGTGGTTCTACCTGACGGTCATGGTGACCTCGTTTTTCGCCATGGTGCCGTTTATCATTATCGGCGAGAAAAAACGCAGGATGAAGCCGGTTCTTTGTGGTGCCATTGCCTTGCTGGCGATTTCAACGGCGGCCATCGGCGGTTTATCGGGAAATCTGGCGGCCGCGTGGGGTGTGTTGTTCTTTTTCTTTATGGCATTCAACCTGCTGGAAGCCAGCTTGCCGTCACTGGTGAGCAAAGAGTCGCCTGCGGCAGCGAAGGGTACGGCCATGGGGGTGTATTCCACGTCGCAGTTTTTCGGGGCATTTCTGGGCGGTGCAATGGGCGGGCTGCTTCTGGAGTTTGCCGGACTGCAGGGGGTGCTGTGGTTCATGGTTGTTGTTTTGCTGCTCTGGCTCGCAGTGGCTCTGACCATGCCAAGCCCGGGTTACACCGCCAGTTTCGTGGTACAGTTACAGCACGTGGCGCACAGCCAGTTTGATGATGTCGACGATGCGCTGAGGAGGCTTCCCGGGGTGCAGGATGTGGTCATCCTGGAAGAGGCGGAAACAGCCTACCTGAAAGTGGATCGTCACAAATTTGATGAACTGTCGCTTGCGGACTTTTCATTTGTCCGGCAGGGTAGCAGTTCTTGAAATCCGGAGGCCTGCAGGGAATGCAGGCTATCCCTGAAAACAGAGTCAGGAGCAGATCATGGCACGAGGCGTAAACAAGGTTATTCTGATCGGGAACCTGGGACAGGACCCGGAAACCCGCTATACCCCCAATGGCAATGCGGTGGTGAACCTGAACCTTGCAACCGATGAAAGCTACAAGGACAGGCAGACCGGCCAGCTGGTGCCGAAAACTGAATGGCACCGGATCGTGATGTTCGGCAAGATTGCCGAAGTTGCCGGCCAGTACCTGCGCAAGGGCTCCAAGGTGTACATCGAAGGCAAGCTGCAAACCCGCAAGTGGCAGGGGCAGGACGGCCAGGACCGCTACACCACTGAAGTTGTGGTAGACATCAACGGCCAGATGCAGATGCTCGACAGCCGCGGTGGTGAAGGCGGTGGTGCCAGCCAGGGTGCTCCGGCAGGCCGTCCACAGCAGGCGGGCAATGCAGCGCCTGCAGCCGCTGCGAGCCAGTCAGGACAGCAATCCGGTGGCGGAGGTTACAGCCAGCCCTCCCAGGGCAGCATGCCTGAGCCGGTTGATGATTTTGATGATGATATACCCTTCTAGACAACACTTTTTGCAAAGGTGTTCGAAGTACGAAAAAAGGCCCTGTTTCAGGGCCTTTTTTCGTGGTCAAGATTTAAAGTGTCGCATTAGAAGTCCACACGAACGCCTGCCTCATAGGTCGGGCCGTATTCTTCGTACTGGGAGTTGAATTCCGGGTCTCCGAAGTACGCATAGAGCGGCTCATCATTAATGTTGATGGCATTCGCGAATACCTGGACGTGGTCGTTGATCTGATACTTGCCGGTCACGTCCAGTTGCATGTGTTCGTCCTGATAACGGTCAGTGCTGGGGTCTGATGCGTCTCCAACTTCGTCCAGGAATTCAGAACGGTAGGTGCCGGAGACCCGCAGGCTGAATCCGTGTTTTTCATAGCCCACCGACAGGCTTGCGATGTGATCGGACTGACCGGGCAGGGTGATGTTGCTATCCCGGCCTTCGAAATCCGCTTCGCTGTCTGTGAAGGTGTAGCTGCCATCCACCAGAACGCCGTCGAAGGGCGCAGGCAGGAACGCGAACTGCTGGGTGTAGCCAAACTCCAGGCCGAACAGTTGTGCATCACTACCGTTAATGGTCTGGTTCACTTCATCGAAGTTCGAAAACTGCGACGGGGCCAGGCTCGGGTCGCTCGTGGACACGAAGAAATCGTTGATGTCCTTATAGAAGGCGCCCGCAGTAATCACACTGATGCCGTTCGGGAAGTATTCCCAACGGAGATCCAGGTTATTGGATTGCAGCGGATCCAGGTCAGGATTACCAATCTCCGCGTTACGTTCGAATTCGCCGCCACCGGCGTCTTCAATCTCAATCTCCTGCTGGGGCCCAGCGTCTTCAAAGCCCGGTCGCGCAATGGTGCGTGTGATGGCACCGCGGAGGTTCATTTTCTCACTCAGCTTGTAGCGAGCGTGTACGCCGGGGAAGAAGTCCGTGTAATCCTTTCCTCCGGTGGAGGGAGTGGCAACGCCGTCTCCGCCATTGGCGTTGTCATCAAAGGAGATCTGGTAGCCAGCGGTTTTATACTTGGTATGCTCGACCCGAAGGCCACCCGTCAGCTTAAGACGGTCGTTGAAGTCTCCGCCTGCCATCAAATAGGCTGCGTAGATGTCCTCTTCCAGCTCGTAATCTGCAGCCAGGCTGCTGAGGTCGCTGTCTTCGTCGTTGCGATCCCAGTTCGCGCGGTTGGCTTTATGGAAAGCGGTGAATTTTGCTGGATCGATAGTGGGGCCGAAGCTGCCTCTGGGCGGGAAATCCGCTTCCGGACCCTGGACCCCGGAATCGGCAAGCGTGTACTCACGGTCAAAGCCGTCATAGATGTTGATGTCTTCATCACCCTCTTTTTCCCGGAAGCGGGTCTTGAAACCGAACTTTACATAACCGGGATTGTTGGCGAATTCCATATCGCGACGGATGTTAGCGGCAACGGAAAACTCACGCTCCTCAGTGAATACGTCTTCGTCTTCTGTCTCCTGCAGAATAAAGTCCGAGGCCCGAGCACCGGCCTGAGTGGCCAGGATTGGTTGCTGATCATCCCCTGATTTGTCGTAGGTCATATCAACGCCCTCGGCCAGGAACTCGCCGGCCACTTCCTGATCACCCTGTTCGCCTGCCTGTGAATAGCCGGCATTGTAATCGAGTGTCCAGGGGGCAAAGTCGTGCTCGCCGCCAGCAACAATGTTGAAGATTTCAACGGCTTTGTTGCTGTCGGAGCTTTTCTTTTCGAACGCGCCGTCTTCGACGGTGGCCGAATTCCTGTCCAGTTGGGTCAGGTTGCCGTCGCCGAAAATGTAAACGTTTTCGAGCTTGGTCTCGGCATCGTCAAACTCACTGTACAGCGTGCGCAGATAGTACTCGTCGTCTTCAGTCGGACGGAAGTCCAGGTTCACGGCAGCACTGGTGCGTTTACGAGTCAGGACATAATCACGCTGTTCGGCTTCTTCGAGGAAACGGAACTCGCCACCCTGGGGGGACTCGGTAACCGGCCAGCCGGCGCCTTCAATGCCGTCGGATACCAGGTCACGGTCGAACTGGCTGATGGCAACGGCGACACCCAGGTTATCCTCGCCGCCACCGACGCTGAACAGGTCGGTAAAAGACGCCGCAAGGTCAGGGCTGGTGGCGTCGCGGGCCGTATTGTGGCTGCCCGCCGCCGTTATGCTTCCGCTACGACCGCCAGTATCGAAAGCGGTCAGGGTCTTGATCTCGATATTACCGCCTACGGCATCGCCATCCATGTCAGGCGTGATGGCTTTGTTGATTTCGATGGACTCGACCAGGTCTGATGCGATCGAATCCAGGTTAACCGCGCGGGAATCTGCCTCCGGCCCGGGAATGCGCTGGCCATTGATGGTTGTGGAGTTGTAGTTGGGATCAATGCCCCGGATCACTACAAAACGGCCTTCGCCCTGATCCCGTTGTACCGATATACCTGGAGCGCGTGCCAGGGCTTCCGCTACGTTCTGGTCGGGGAAGTTGCCAACAGAGTCTGAGGACAGTACATCAATGATGGTTTCGTCACGCTGCCGACGGTTGATCGCCGCGGCCTGGCCAGCAGCGGCACCTTCTACCAGCAGACCTTCAAGCTGGGTGCTGCCATCCTGAGCACTCTCACTGCCGCCCATGCGGATCTTGACCCGTGCACTTTCACCGGAGTTGACGGTCACGGCCAGACGTTCGGGTGGAGCACCCGCGTAATTGGTGATCAGCGTGTAGTCACCCGCAGGTACGTTGGCAAACCGGAAACGTCCGCCCCGGTCCGTCACAGCAGTACGATTCTGGCCTTCCAGAATCACCTCTGCATCGGGGAAATTGAAATCACCCGTGGCATCGGACACCGTTCCCCGAATTTCGCCATCGGGTTGCCCGCTCGTCTGGGCATAAGCCTGAGTAGTCAACAACCCGAAGGCAATGACCACGAACATGAAAAGCATTGCGAACTTGTCGCGTTGCCTCCTACCTGCCAACCAAATAATCATTGAAAGTCTCCCAAGTTTGTCTCTGTTGTGTTTCCAACTGTATGTCGCTGACGTTATGCGCGGATGAGCAGGCACGTCTTCCCGATAAAGCGATGACGGTTGCGTCACCAGATACCTTTGTTGACTGAAAGCTGAGTCGGGGCAGCTCGGTGCCCCGACCCAAAAGAGGCGATCCGTTGCCCGGTTACAGCTACCCTGAGTCTGGTTTTAACCCTGCAGTCCATTCTGGCGGGGGCCGAACGTTGGAGTATTCGGGCATGACCGACGATAGGTAGGGGAGATGACTAAAGGGTTACAGAAAGTTTATTAAGTGATGACGGTCAGGTGACAGGTTTTCGTGTGGGTTTTCATGTCATGCAACTGACTCCGTAGCGTCACCTGATGTTAACGGTGATGAAACATTCACTGTCTAGCCTTCCAATCGTTCCTGTCACGTTAATCACTCACGATTGAGTTCACCGGAGATGTTGGTTTATGTCTTACTCACCCTTGGCAAAACGTCGTTCGCAAGAGCCGAACGAGAACCGCAGGAAATTCCTTCGCCGAGGGCTGATGGCGGCCAGCGTGCTTGCTATAGGTCCGAGTCTCTGGGGACCACCCGCCTGGGGCGGATCTCCGCGCTCGGCCCGGCCTATGGGCATGGGCAACCGGGTAAGCAACATTCCGAATCTGGCTGACACGCTGCATGAAATTACCGTAGAGAATGATCCCGCCACCCGAATGATGGTTCCCCGGGGTTTTTCCGTGCGGGAAGTCGCTCGCACGGGGCAGCGAGCTCATCCGGGATCGTCCTATCTCTGGCACAGCGAGCCCGATGGCGGGGCCACGTTTCCCATGCGTGACGGTGGCTGGGTGTATGTCTCCAATGCCGAGGTTGGCGCGTTTCGCCAGGGTGGTGTAGGCGCCCTGCGTTTTAACAATAAAGGCCAAATTGTCAGTAGCTATTCCATCTGCAGTGGTACCACCAATAACTGCGCCGGTGGTCTGACCCCGTGGGGCACCTGGCTGAGTTGCGAGGAAATCGAGAGTGGCCTGGTCTACGAGTGCGACCCGACCGGCGAGCGCCTGGCCATGCCCTTGCCGGCCCTTGGCGTGTTCAAGCATGAGGGGGCAGCCGTCGACCCCATCGGGCGCTGTATCTACCTCACCGAAGATGAAGGTGACGGAAACTTCTACCGTTTCATTCCCGACGTATACCCCAGCGGCGGTCGCGCCGACCTGCGCAATGGCCGGCTTGAGGTAGCTATTGTCCAGGGCGACGATCCTGCCAGCACCAGATCACTGAGCTGGAAGGAAGTTTCCAACCCCAACCCCCGCCTGACCGGCGATGAAAACAGGCGCGACTTACCAACTCGCAAACAGATACCGGAGGCGACCAAGTTCGATGGCGGCGAAGGCATCTGGTACCACGACGGCGTTGTCTACTTCACCACCAAGGGCGACAACCGGGTCTGGGCGGTCGACACGGCCCGCGACCTGATTGACCTGATCTACGACAAGAAAACCGACGGCATTTTCGAGCCCGGCATCGATGATGTTGACAATATCACCGTGTCTTCCAGTGGTGATGTGATAGTGGCCGAAGACGGTGCCGAAATGCGCCTGGTCGTCGTTGGCGGCGATGCCAGGCCGTTTGAACTGGTCAATGTAATCGGACAGCGCGGCTCGGAAATTACCGGACCGGCGTTCAGCCCCGACGGTAACCGGCTTTACTTTAGCTCCCAGCGGGGAATTGCCGGCGATAGCACCGACGGCCGGACCTATGAAATGCGCGGCCCCTTCTTCATTGACGCGGATTCCGACAAAGAGGCCTGAAGGCTAACCCATGACAGAACAGGTAGCGACGTTTATGGATTTCAACGCATTGAGAGAGATACTCGTTCTAGGCGGGCCGGTAGTGATGGTTCTGGCAGTAATGTCGGTTTTCGGACTGGCCATTTCCCTGCTGAAAGCCTGGCAGTTCTGGTCGGTGCGCATCGGGGACCGTTCGTTCGTGGAACCCGCACTTGAAGCCTGGCAGGCAGGCGATCATCAACGTACTCTGGAAATCCTGGACGGGCGTCGCAACCCGATTGCCCGGGCCCTTGCGATTGGCGTTGAAGGTTTTCGTAGCAACGTGGCTGAGCCACTGGTGCGGGAAGAAACCGCACGCAAAGGCGCCCGGGACATCACCATTCTGCGCGGGTATTTTCGCCCCCTGGAAGTGATCAGCACCGTCTCGCCGCTATTGGGCCTGCTGGGCACCGTTATCGGCATGATCGCCGCCTTCAGCGAACTGGAAGCCGCGGGCAGCCAGGTGGACCCAACGGTGCTTTCGGGCGGTATCTGGGAGGCACTGCTCACTACCGCGGTCGGGCTTGTGGTGGCCATTCCCGCAACGGCATTGCTTAATTATTTTGAGCGCGTCACCGAGCGGTTGCATGAAGATATGCAGGACTCACTGACCCGTCTGTTTACCCAGCGTTCCCTGTCTCCGACGCCGGCGCCCGTTACCGAGACACAGGACCACATCAGCCCGAAGGCGGTTGCAAATGCATATTGAGGTCGCCCCCCGGCGGCGTCACGCACTCGGCCTGACTCCGTTGATTGATGTGGTCTTCAACCTGTTGCTGTTTTTCATGCTTGCCTCCAGCCTGGTTGACTGGCGCATTCTGGATCTCGCAACCGGCAGCAGCCCCGCCGACGCCGACGCGCCCCCGGCGGCAGAAGTCCGGGTGACTGACGACGGCATGCTCCGCTACGAGGGCGAGACGCTTGACGTCCCATCGATGTCAGAGCGGCTGTCGAAGGAACTCGAAGAGGAAGCCATTTCCGCCGTTATCCTGCGGGCAGAGGCCGGCGTGCGTCTGGGCCCGGTCGTGGGTGCATTCGATGCCCTGGCGAACTCGGGCATTGATGCGCTGGCGCTGGGAGAATCCGGGCGCGAGGGAGACTGACATGTTATTGCCCCTGCCCAAGCGCCGCAGTAATCCCGAAGACAATGTATTGCCGCTGATCAACGTGGTGTTTCTGTTGTTGATCTTTTTCATGCTGGCCGGGGCGTTGGTGCAGGAACCGCCGTTCAGCGTGACTCCGCCCGAGACCCGGCATACCGCCTCCGGCGAGCCCGACTCGCAGTACCTGGCGATCGCCGCCGACGGACGCCTGGCCTACAATGGCGACATTATTGAGGAAAGTGAACTGGCGGCCCATCTGGCCGAGCGATCTGAGACTGGAGCGCCATTACAGGTGCGTGCCGACAATGAGCTGGAGGCCGACCGGCTCACCCGCCTGCTGACGGCGCTGCGGGAAGCCGATGTCGCCGAAATTCGCCTGTTGACGACCAGCCAGCCATGATATTCGAGCCTCGTCCCCGTCATTGGGTAACCGCCTTCATACTTGCCAGCCTTGTTCACGCATTGGGCTTTGTCCAGTACCAACCTGATACACCCTCAGCGAGCATGGCGGCGCCCCCTGCCCAGGCGACCCAGATTGCCCTTGCGGCCCCTCCTGAACCCGAGGTGCAGCCAGAGCCCCTGCCGGAGCCCCCCGAGCCGGAGCCAGAGCCTGAACCGGAGATACTTCCAGAAGTGGCGGAATCGAAAGTCCGGACGCCTGACCGTGAAAAGAAAAAAGCCCGCGAACGTGAACGGGAAGAGGAGATGCAAAAGGAACGGAAACGGCAGCAGAAACTGGAACGGGAGCGGGAACTCGCGCGCCAGGAAGCGCAAAGAAAGGAAGAGCTGCGAAAGGAACAGGAAAAAGCCCGCCAGCGGGAGGAGGAACTCGTCCGCCAGGAACAGCAGCGCAGGGAACAGGAGCAAGCGGAACAACGAGCAAGAGAAAGGGAAAAGGAGAAAGAGCGACAACTGGCGCTTGAGGAACAGAAACGGCGGGAAGCCGAGAAGGCGCGAGAGCGGGAGCTGGAGGAACAGCGACAGGCAGAAGCCGAAGCTGAGGAAGAGGCCCTGGCACAGGCTGCCGCCGAAGCAAAAGATGCGGCCGCCGCGGAGGCTAACCGGGCTGGCCAGGAAGGTGGCGTGACCGGCGGTCAGGCTGGTGGGCAGGCTGGTGGCTCAGCACAGGGACAACCCGGTGGCGGAGGGGGCATGGGAGATGCCTCTCCGGACTATCAGGCTGAGGTACGGGCATGGCTTGAGAAACACAAGGACTACCCGATGATGGCGCGACGTCGCGGGCAGGAAGGCATGGCCATGGTGACCTTCACCTTTGACCGCAGCGGCCGGGTTCTCGCTTATGACCTCGAGCGGGAGACAGGGCACGACAGACTCGATCAGGCTGTGAAAGACATGATCGAACGCGCCGACCCTTTGCCTGCCATGCCCGAAGATCTCGCCCATAACCGCATGACCTGGACAATGCCGGTCTACTTCCAGCTCAAGTAACGGGCTCCTGCGCAACATCACCGGACATTCGATGTTGCTGGGGTTCGGAGTGCATACCCCCAAACAAACCTACCAACAGGAACGATGATGAAACCTACTGCAAGAATGACAACCGTCAGCGCAATGATCCTGGGCCTGTCGCTCACGAGCAATGTGCTGGCGGATACCAGCGGGACCGACGAAGTGGTTCTGAGGTTTGCGGTGCTCGGAGATGCGGAACCCAAGCCGGAACCACAGTTTCCGGGGCTGGCAGCCGCCGTGAACGATGTGAACAGGCTGGCGCAGAAGCAGGACCTGGATTTTGTCGTGGGCGTTGGCGATATCGCCCACAAAGGCACCCTGGTGCAGTATGAAAATGCGACTGAAGTGCTATCGGAACTGGACCTGCCCTTTTACCCCATCATGGGCAACGAAGAGCATGGCAGTTCCGTGGAGCGTTATCTGGAGTTTGCCAATCGCTGGGGCCGGGACAAGGCCGAGATGAAAGAGCCCAGTTATGTGATGGAAACGGACCCGGTCGCTCTGGTATTCGCATCACCGGATTTCGGACGTGATTTCGAAGACGAGGGTGTCGAATGGATGCTGAGCCAGATGCAGGACCTGAAGGCCAAGCCGGTACTGTTGATCGCCCATGCCGCACAGGCCGGTGCCTACCCGGAAAATGCCGACAAGGGCGTCAAGCATGAGGGCTTCAGTGAGGTGATTGAGCAGCCAAACCTCGCGGCCGTGATTTCAGGGGATCTGCACATGGACATGGAGCGGGTGGACCATTCGAAGCAGATCGGTTCCGTTCATTATCTCCATATCCCGGCGCTGGAGCGCACCAAGATTCCGGATGAAAGCCGCCATACACCCATGTTCCGCGTGTTCAGCCTGCAGGCCGGCGGTACGATGAAGGTGGAGACCTATCAGGTTGACGTCCCGGAACCCCTGGCACGCCACAATTATGAGTTTGATATCGAGCTCGACTGACCTGAATGGAGCGCCGCACCAGGTGCGGCGCTCCCTCGCCCGTGACTGATCAGTTATCGTCCAGTTTTATCTCTCCGTACCGGTTCATGCCTGAACCACCATCTGCGCCGGCATCGTAGACGAATCCATAGGTGCTTCCCTCCCCATCGCTGGTTAGCCGTGCCCCACGCACCCACTGGGCATTGATGTTATCCACTTGCGGGGTCGCCGGTTGCCAGTTTCCTTCGCTGTCTGTGCGGGTGTGGAACAGGTCGCGTGATTCTTCCTCAATGAACAGAACGTGAACGGTGTTTCCGTCCGCAATGGCATCGGCACCGGTCTGGTCTGCATCGACCGCGTTCTGAACCACTTTGTGATCGCTGACTTTCACCGGTTCACTGAGTGAACCGTCCCCGGCCACACGTCGCTCCCAGAGTCTGCCGGTTTCAAGCCGGTAAATAATACTGACGGTATCTGTCTGCGGCATATAGACCAGCGGGAGAATCGAACCGATATCCTCGCTGTCGGTTCCCAGCCCTGTTGCCAGCCGCTCCCGTGGCGTCAGTCCGCCATCGGGCAGCATCCGGCGATACCAGGCAGTACCGTCGTTTCCGGTGTAGGCAAGATGAATCACGTCGTCTTTACCCACCACCATCATGGGCCCTGACAGATCCGGTGCAATGCCTTCGTCAATGACCGTTTCATCTCCCCAGCGACCGTCCGGGGAACGAACTTTGAAGTGGATTTTTTCGGGGCCGCCGTAGACACCCACGATGCTGCCATCGGAACGCACGGCGATATCGGCAACCTGAGTGGGGGGCTCTTCAGGGGATGCCAGACGTTCATCCTGAATCGCCCAGGAATCAGGTTGGGTCGGGTGATCCGAGGTACGGAAGGCATGGTGCCAGACATCGTCCGAGGTCTGGTGCAGCATGTGAATAGTGTCTCCGGACAGGGTAGCGGCAAAACCTTCCAGGTCTCCCGTTGCCGGCCGGTTGGCGCCGTCAACTTCCGTCCAGCTCTTGCCGCCATCGGTGGATTTGACGGTCATCAGCAGGTTATAGGTTTCAGAAGGCTCCATCGCGAAATAGAGGTCGCCGTTAGACGCTTGCCAGGGGCCAATACGGGCGGGGGTTTCGACGAAGGTGCCACCAAGATGGCCTTCCGGGACAGTGGCGGTGACTGTCGGGTTATCGCCTTGCAGTGGCTGGCCATCGGCATCGACCATCCTGAACTCGAAGGTGTCTCCGTCGTTGTTGGTAACGGCGCCATCGGCGAAACGCCGAATCACCAGAGGCCACTCCCATTCGCTCTGGCCGCGTTGACCCGACCAGGCAGGGGTTTTATCCGCAAAGCTGATGCCAGCGCCACCAGTAAAATCCTGGCTCGACCCGGGCAGCAGATCCGTGGTCGGCTCGCCGTGTTGGAATGTCTCACTGGCCATAATGCTGACCCGGGGTGTGCGCGGCTTGCCTTCGATCGTAAACTTTTCGAACTGCACCGTGCCACCGGTGGGAACGTGGAAACCCATCGTCGATGACGGGATGGTGGCGCCAAGGTCCGCTGTGAAGATCAGCGCCTCTTCGCCCCGCTCATATTCAACAACGACCTGATCTTTATCCAGGGAAGCCTCAGCGTCCGCGTTGGTGGGCTCGTCGTCCCCGGTGAAGGCCTTGTCGTCCGCCATGACGATTTTCAGCTCAAACCAGTCGCCTCTGACAACCCTGGCCTCTCTCTTCGCGACCAGGGATTCTTCACCGTCCACGATGCGGTGGACGAGTATGGAGCCATCGGGGTCAACGTAAACCTGATTGTAGTTTTCAGAGTCCACATATCCGAATACGATGCCCGCTCCGGCATCACCGCCTTCGGGCAGACGCATATCGACAGCAAATTCGATGGGTTCCCATGGGGTGTCATAGCGCCCCATGCTCAGGATGGGGTCGTCATCAGCACGCACTTGAAGGAAGGATTCGTCATCCTGCGCCGCCATCGTCATGACAGCGGCGTCCCCACTGTCAAGGCGCCAGATTTCAGCCATGGGGGCGGCCGGCTCTGAGAAATCCAGTTCCAGTACTTTTTCCGGCTGGGGAAAGTTTTCGGCGCCGACGTGCCTCCATTCGCCGCCATTACGACGGGACTGCAGCTGAAAAGATTGGCCGTCGCTGGCCTTCCCGGGGTTATCTACTTCAAAGCGGAGGCGGAAGGGCTCATCCACCTTCACAGTGACGTCTTCATTGAGTTTTCCTGCCCAGCCGCTGTCCGCATTCAGTGATGCGGCAAAGTCCGAGCGTACTCGGAAGGCGGTCTGCTGGTTTGCAGTGGCGTTGTCTTTGGCAGACATCTGGCTGTCAGGGGCATTGCACCCGGATATGGCGAAAAGAACACCGAAAAGGGATAGCCAGGAGGGTAGCAGGGCTGACCGCGGATTGAGTGGTCTGGTCAAGCCTGGTTGTCGAGACCCCTTGAAAGAAGGTTCGCTGGAGCGGTTTTTCATCTGATACCTCATAGTTATTGGCGTAGTTACGCTCTCGAACTGAACTATATGGACAGAGTATTAATGGAGGATTACACCGTATAGCGGGATAACTGACCTGCAATTAGAGCCCTGCCACCGCCCCGGCGGCAATTTCCCGTATTCACATCTGTTACAATGGCGGGCTTTCAGGATAAACAAGTGCTTGTGACCTTTTCGTGTGCCCAGGGTGGCGATCTTCTTTGTTAAAGAGTTGCAAAAAGAGGTCAAATTTCATAAGAAAACATGGAATTGCGTTCACTTTCTCAACTATTATGCAAAGCGGATATAAAGCCCGATCATTATTTGCGCACTGAGGCTGGCGAGTGGCCCGAGGTTTCATAACGAAGATTCTACAGCGTTCCGGCAAACGCCAGCGTGTTTACCTGGAAGTTCGCCCCGACGGCATTGCCTGGGCGGAGTCTTCAGGTTCGGCCGGTTTTTCGGACTGTTCCCCGGCAAAGCGGGAGGGGGTTCTCGGAACCCTCGTCAGCGATCGTGGATGGGCTGGTGCCGACACCACGCTTGTCCTTCCGCTTGATCAGTACCAGGTGTTCCAGCTTGAACGCCCGGAAGGGGTTGACGAGTCCGAGCTTGGCGATGCCCTGAAATGGAAGCTCAAGGACTTTCTCGATTTCAATCCCTCTGATGCCGTGTCTGACGTGTTTCCTTTCCCTGAAGACGCTTCCCGCGGACGCGGCAAGCTGGTGAATGTGGTGGCCGCGCGGAAGTCGCTGGTCAGCGAACTGGTGGCGTTGGTGGAACGTTGCGGCCTGGCACTGATCACCATCGACATCGCTGAGCTGGCCTTGCGCAAACTGATTCCCCGTATTGACCCGGATCACCGGGGTGCCGCTCTGGTCCATTTGCGTGAGCGTTTTGGCCAGATGATCGTGTGTAAGGGGCAGACGCTCTACCTGTCTCGGCGCCTCGATGTTACGTCCGATGACCTGCGGGATGCCTCAAGCCAGGAAAACGCGGTTCAGTCGCTGGCGCTGGAGATGCAGCGGTCCCTGGATTACTACGAAAGTCAGCTTGGGCAGGTGCCGCCTTCCGTCATCAGGCTGGTGGCCCGTGACAACGTTCTGCCGTTATCGTCCATGCTGGCATCCTACGTGGCTGCCGGAGTTGAAACACTGGACTGGGCGCTTTTTGACCTGGAACAGGCTGTGGACAGTCGCTGCCTGGTAGCCTGGAGCGCCAGCCTGGGCATGGCAGTTAATAGCGATGACATTTCCCAGCAGGTCAATCTCTACAACGATGATCTGCGGCCCCGCAGGGAGAAACTGCAGGCCGGGACAGCATTGGCCCTGCTCGCGCTGGCCCTGGTTGTGATAGCTGTCGCTGCCGGTGTTACCCGTTATCAGGAATCGCAGTTACAGGCAGATACCCTGGCCCTGCAACAGCAGAACGAGCAGCTCCGGGGCTCCGTGGAGCAGCTCACGAACGAGATGGAAGCCCGCCAGCCAGATCCTGAAGTGGAAGCAGACCTGGAGCGTGTGACGGCAACCCTGGCTCGCCGGCAGCAACTGCTGGACCGGGTGGAGAACCTGATTGCCACTGAAACCACGGGCTTCTCCGAATCACTGTCGGCCCTGGCCCGTCAGGTGCCGGACGGATTGTGGTTAACGAATATCCGCCTGGATGCCCTCCACGGCGATGTGGGTCTGGCAGGCCGGGCGCAATCAGGCCGGCTGGTGCCGGTGTATCTTGAACAACTGGGGAATGAGCCGGCGTTCAGCGGCAAGACCTTCGGCAGCTTCCGGCTTGACCGGGAAGAGGACGGGCGCTGGATCGAGTTCCAGGTGGCAACAGATGCTGACCGGGAGGCTCCACAATGACTCCGGTTTTCCGTCAGTCGCTGGATCAGGGCGCCGCGTGGTTCAATGAGCGCCCCATTCGTGAGCGGGTTCTGCTTACGGTCACCGCATTGGTGGTGGTCCTGTTTGCCGGCTGGGAGCTTGCCGTTGCTCCGGTGGTAGCGAGTAACGAGCAGCACCGGGCCCGCCAGGTGTCCCTGGACGATACCCGTACATCGTTCCTGGAGCAGCAGGAGCGGCTGACAGAGCAGTTGGCGTCAGCCCCGTCACAGGTGCTGAGAGACCAGCTTGCGGCCCGGCAGCAGAGGCTGGAGAGGCTGAATGATGAGCTTGCTGAAACCACTGGCCGGCTGATTGCTCCCCGGGCCATGGTGGTACTGTTGCGGGATATGCTTGCGGCCCAGGACAAGCTGGAGCTCCTGGGCATGGATCTGCTGGCGCCGGAACCGGTCTTTGATGGTAAAACTGAACAGGCCGGCGAGGACAACGGGAGGGAATCTGAGGAACCACTTCTGTTCGCCCACGATGCGGAAATCACCCTGCGCGGCGACTATATGGATGTGCTGGCTTACCTGGAGACACTTGAAGCCATGGATGCGCGCCTGGGCTGGGTGCTGATGGAATACGATTCCGATGATTACCCCGATAACGAAGTCCGGATCAGGGTGCGAACCCTGAGCCTGGATCGTGCATGGCTGGGGGTGTGACATGAAGTTGCTGTTGATCGCAATCCTGGCTATGTCAGCAACGACTGCGGCGGCTCTGCAGGACCCGACCCGTCCGGATGGCTTCGGTGCGGCTCCTCAGGCTCAGGTGCCGGAGAAAGAATTTACGCTGGCGTCGATATTTATTGGCAACGATCGCCGGGTAGCGGTGATAAACGGACAGGCCCGCAGGGAGGGGCAGACATTCGAGGGGGTTCGCATCAGGCGAATTCACCCGGACCGGGTAGAGTTGGTCGATCAGGGACGAGTGCGGGTTTTACGCCTGGAGCCTCTTCCGCAAGTGCGGAGTTCCCAATGACAGACAAACGAGCTGCTATGACACTGAATCGAACATTTCTGACCCTGATGCTGGCCGTTTTTCTGACTGCCTGCAGCAATAATCCCTTGATGCGAACCAGTAAGGCAACGTCCACCGACACCGCCGCCGCCATTGAAAAAGCGATGGACGAGGCGGAGGCAGAGCAGCGTCAGAAAGCCAAGGAAGAGCAGATGTCCGGGGAGGTGCCCGAGGACGTCAGCGCCGCTCTGATGCCGTCGCTGTCGGGCGAGACCGATGATGAAGACCGTTTTGACGTCAACGCGCGGGGGTTGGCCGCCGGGCCATTCTTTGAGGCGTTGGTCGAGGGTAGCCGGTACAATGTGGTGGTCCACCCCGATGTCGAGGCAACCATCGACCTGCGGCTGCGCGATGTCACGGTTCCCGAGGTCATGGACATTGCCGGTGACCTGTATGGCCTGGATATCGAGCGCAACGGCCGCCTGTTCCGGGTCAGGGCCAACAGTATCCAGACCCGGCTATTCCCGATCGATTACCTGCATTTCAAGCGCAGTGGCGGTTCCGAAACCCGTGTCAGTTCCGGGCAGGTAAGCAGTTCACGGGACAACTCCACAGGTGCTGGTTCCAACCGGGACAACTCTGGCGACAACAGCACCGCCAACCTGGTGGGTACACGGATTTCCACGGAAACCGAATCCGACTTCTGGCAGGACATTGAAAGCGCCCTCGAGATGATTATCGGAGGTGACAACGGCAACCAGGTGATCGTCAATGCCGGTGCCGGCCTGGTGATGGTCCGGTCCGATGGGGAGTCTCTCCGGCAGGTGGAAGAATATCTGCGCCGCACCCAGCTGATCATGCAGCGACAGGTGGTTCTGGAGGCAAAAATTCTGGAGATCGGCCTGAATGAAGGCTACCAGCAGGGCATCAACTGGGCGGATATTCAGAGCGCTTCCAGCATTACCGCCTCTGACGGTTTGCCGGAGGACTTCACCGCGCAGGCACTGGCCGGGCAGGCTATCAATACCTCTGACATTGGCGGGCTGTTCTCGGCCAGCGTACGGGCCGGTGATTTTACGGGGCTGATTGAGCTGCTGGGGGAACAGGGCAACGTACAGATCCTGTCCAGCCCGCGCATTTCCACGGTGAACAACCAGAAAGCGGTGATCAAGGTGGGTACGGATGAGTTCTTCGTTACTGATATCGACTTTGACGACAATAACTCGGCCGTCACCGCCTCGGACAGAACGTCCACTTCGGTGGAGCTCACGCCGTTTTTCTCCGGTATTTCCCTGGATGTGACACCGCAGATTGCTGAGGACGGTGCCATTACCCTGCATGTCCACCCTTCTGTCAGCGAAGTGAATGACCAGGAAAAAGTGATCACCGTGGGCGAGCGGGATGTGACGTTGCCGCTCGCGCGGAGCACTGTTCGCGAAACAGACAGCGTGATCCGTGCCGAGAGCGGCCAGATCGTGGTTATTGGCGGGCTCATTCAGAACTCCAGCGAAGATAACAATTCGGCGGTACCCTTCTTCAGCGACATTCCCCTGCTGGGGGAACTGTTCAAACAGCGCCGTTTCGAGTCCCGCAAGAGTGAGCTGGTTATCCTGTTGCGCCCGGTCGTTGCCGGCAGTGAACAGATGAGTGCTGACGTGTCCTCCAGCCGTGAACGCATGCAGGTACTGCGGGAACTGCTGGAGTCGTCCGAGTCTGCCCAACCCCAGCCGGAGAAAGCCGAACGCTAGCATGTACGAATCCCATTTCGGACTGCAGGAAGCACCGTTTGCATTGACGCCCAACACCCGCTACTTCCTCAGGGCTCGCAGCCATAGTGATGCGCTGGAGTTGCTGTTGGTGGCGCTGCGTGAACGGGAAGGCTTTATCAAGATCACCGGTGAGGTGGGCACCGGCAAGACACTGCTCTGCCGGCTTCTGCTCAATGAGCTGGAGCAGGATGCCCATACCGCCTATATTCCCAACCCCCATCTGACGCCGGATACCCTCTACGAAGCGGTGGCAGAAGAACTGGGGGTGGATGTGGCTCGCTGTGCCAATACTCACCAGATCCTCAAAGCCCTGAACGAACGGCTGATTGCCCTGGCCATGGAACAGCGGCCCGTGGTGCTGGTGATCGACGAAGCACAAGCCATGCCCGAGGAAACCATCGAGGCCCTGCGGCTGCTCACCAACCTGGAAACCGAAAGTACCCGCCTGTTGCAGGTGGTGTTGTTCGGCCAGCCGGAACTGGATGAACTCCTGAAGCGGGACAGTATGCGCCAGCTGCGCCAGCGCATCACCTTCCAGTACCGCCTGGCGCCGTTGGACAGGGTCTCCGTTGCACAGTACCTGAGGCACCGCCTGGCCCAGGCCGGTTACAACGGCGGTGACCTGTTTGCCCCGGCGGCCCTGCGGCTGATCTCCCGTTCGTCCGGTGGTATTCCCCGGCTGGTCAATATCATTGCTCACAAATCGATGCTTTCGGCGTGGGGGCGTGGTGACCGGCAGGTCGGGCGCTCACATGTCATTCAGGCTATCCGTGATACCGATAGTGCCCACCTTCCCAACCTGCTGGTGAGGTGGTTATGAGCCTGCTTAATGACGCCCTCAGGGCAGCGGAGCAGAGGCAGAACCGTCCGGAAGCGCCGGGTGCCTACGTGGGTGAGCAGCCACAGTCCCGGAACCGCAGGCCTTTGCTCATGGCCGTGCTGGTGATTCTGGTGCTGATGATCGCTGCAACCGGTGGCTACTGGATTTTTTCCAATACCCTGTCGCTGGAACCCACTGCGCTGGAAAGTGATCCATCCCCGGAACAGCCGGTTCGGCGGGAAACCGTGGTTGCTGTCGAAGACAGGCCGGACACCCGAGCCGTGGAAACCGTGAACCCCGCTCCGGCAAATGAAGAGCCCGGGCCTGAGCCCCGTCAGGAGCCGACACCGAAACCGGTTGCGGCTCAGGGCCGGTCTGCGGAACCGTCAACCGAGCAAGGAGTGCAGGAAGCGACCGCACCGGAAGTTACTCAGCCGGAGGCGACCGCTGAATCCGCGCCTCCTGCAGAAGAAGAGGAAAGCGCAAAGAGCGAGGAAAGTGTTGCCCGGGAAGACGAGAAGCCATCCGCGGAAGTGTCTACGGCTGGCGTGAAACAGACCCCGGAAACGCCAGCGGCCCTGGACCGAAGCACCGCAAGGGAGCTGGAGAAGCTGCTGGCCCGGGGCAGCGTCACCGATGCCGAGCGCCGCCTTGCATCACTGACACAGGAGCAGACGGCACCCCGCAGCCGTTATGTGGTCGCAAGGGCGCTGCTGGTGGACGGAAAGCAGGATCAGGCTCTCGGCTGGTTGCCCGAGACCGTGGCAGCCGGGCATTCGCGCTTGCGCCTGTTGAGAGCCAGGGCGCTGCATGCCAACGGTGATCTGACTGCAGCTGTCGATACGCTCAGCTCGGATGTGCCGCCGGTGGAAGACCACGCGGAATACCGGGTAACACTGGCGACCCTGCTGCAGCAGCAGGGAGAAAACAGTAAAGCGGCCCGTCACTGGGCAGAATTGATTGCCTGGGATGACAGCCAGGGCCCCTGGTGGGTAGGACTGGCAATTGCGCTGGAAGCCCAGGGTGAACAGGCCGGAGCTGCCCGGGCTTACCGGCAGGCAGCCGAGCTGCCGGGGCTGCCCCGTTCACTGGCAGATTACGTGCAGCAACGGCTGCGGGCGTTACGGGCAGGATGATTCATGGCTGAAGCGAAGAAGAAAATCCGCATAGGTGACCTGCTGGTCCAGAACGACGTCATCACCGAACAGCAGCTGATGACGGCCCTGCGTGAGCAGAAGAGCACTGGGCGCAAGCTGGGCCGCACCCTGATCGACCTTGGCTATGTGGAGGAGGACAATCTCCTCAACATCCTCTCGCGCCAGCTCGATGTGCCTTTCGTGCAATTGCGGCACTTCCAGTTCAATAACGACCTGGTCAGGAAACTGCCGGAAGCCATGGCCCGCCGTTTCCGCAGTATTGTACTGGCGGAGCAGGGCGGCGAGCTGTTGGTGGGCATGGCCGACCCCCTCGACATCTTCGCTTACGACGAGCTGGTGCGTGTACTCAAACAGCCGATCAAGCAGGCGGTGGTCCGGGAGAGTGAGCTGCTCAGCACCATTGATCTGGTGTATCGCCGCACTGACGAGATTGCCTCGCTGGCGGAAGAGCTGGAAGACGAGCTGGGGGATGATGCCTTTGACCTGGCGGACATCAGCGCCGAATCCGAGAGTGCCGAGGCCCCGGTGGTCAAGCTTCTGCAGACACTGTTCGAGGATGCGGTGCAGGCCAGAAGCTCTGATATTCATATCGAGCCGGATGAAACCGTCGTGCGGATTCGCCAGCGGGTGGACGGCGTGTTGCAGGAACAGGTGATGAAGGAGAAGCGGGTGAACTCCGCCCTGGTGCTGCGCCTCAAACTGATGGCGGGCCTGAACATCTCCGAAAAACGCGTTCCCCAGGATGGCCGTTTCAATATCCGGGTCAAGGGCCGCAGCATCGATGTGCGGGTATCCACCATGCCGGTTCAGTATGGCGAATCGGTGGTCATGCGACTGCTGGACCAGAGCCAGGGCATGCTGAACCTGGACGCCTCGGGCATGCCACCAAGACTGCTGGAGCACTTCCGGCGCATGATCAGAAAGCCCCACGGCATGATCCTGGTCACTGGCCCCACCGGCAGTGGTAAAACCACAACCCTGTACGGCGCACTGGCTGAGCTGAACCGCCCGGAAGTGAAGATCATCACCGCGGAAGACCCGGTGGAATACCGATTGCCACGTATCACCCAGGTGCAGGTAAACCCGAAAATCGGCCTGGAGTTCGCCAGTGTGCTACGGGCGGCGCTGCGCCAGGACCCGGATATCATCCTCGTGGGTGAGATGCGCGACCACGAAACCGCTGAAATCGGCCTGCGTGCCGCCATGACTGGTCACCTGGTGCTGTCCACCCTGCACACCAACGACTCCATCAGCAGTGCCATGCGCCTGATTGATATGGGGGTGGAACCCTTCCTGGTGGCCAGCTCGTTGCTGGGCGTGGTGGCCCAGCGTCTGGTTCGCAAGGTGTGTGATAACTGCCGGGAGGGCTATGAGCCCACCGGTCAGGAGAAGGTCTGGCTGGAGCAGTTCGACCTCGACCCGCTGGACCTGGAGGCGGGCTTTGTTCATGGGCGTGGCTGCTACCAGTGTGGCAACAGTGGATACGTGGGCCGGCTGGGTGTTTACGAAATGCTGGAAATGAACGAAGGCATGCTCGATGCCCTTCGGCGCCAGGATATTTCCGGGTTTACCCGTGAAGCCCGTAAAAGTCACCTGTACCGGCCGCTTGGCATGTGTGCGATGGATTTTGCCCTGCAGGGCATTACCTCACTGGAAGAAGTGGCCCGGGTGGCTGCGACCTCAGAGGGCGATGTGTCTCTGGAGGAAGTGCCTGTTCTCTCCCGGGCTTCGGAAACCGCCGCCCACAACCCCGGTCCGGGTGAGGGAGGTGCCTGATGCAGTTTAGTTACCGGGGTAAGGACAGCCGTGGAACCGTGCAGCAGGGTGCGCTGGCGGCACCGAGCCCTGAGGCAGCGGCATCGGAGCTGATGCGACGTGGCATTACGCCTTTGTCCATCCGTGAGCAGGAACAGACCGAATCCGTGGTTGACCGGCTGAACAAACTGCCGGTTTTCCGCAAGAAGATCACCCTGGACGAGCTGATTGTGTTCTGCCGCCAGATGCATGCGCTGACCAGGGCCGGCATACCACTGATCCGGACCATGCGAGGGCTGGCGGACACCACGCGTTCACAGGTACTTGCCGAGGTGCTGGACGATGTGACTGACCGGCTTGAGGGTGGCTCTACCATGGCCACTGCCATGCAGGCGCACCCGAAAGTGTTTTCCGAGCTCTTCATCGCCATGATCCACGTGGGCGAGAACACGGGACAGCTGGACGACGCCTTCAAGCGCCTGTCTGACATCCTGGAGCTGGAACGGGACACCAGGCGCCGCCTCAAACAGGCCATGCGCTATCCCATGTTTGTGGTGATCGCCCTGTTTGCCGCCCTGATGGTCGTGAACTTCCTGGTGATCCCGAAGTTCGCTGCCGTCTTCAACAAACTGGGCGCGGATCTGCCATTTCTGACCCAGGTGCTGGTGGGCACGTCCAACTTCCTGCTGGGTTACTGGTACATCGTGCTGTTTGCCATCGCCGCCAGCGCACTGCTGTTGCGCCAATGGAAGCAGACCGAGCAGGGCCGGCTGACTTGGGACCGCTACAAGCTGAAAATGCCCATTATCGGCCCGCTGCTGGAGTTGATTACCCTTAGCCGTTTCGCCCGCAACTTCGCCAGCATGCTGGCGGCGGGCATGCCGGTAACCCATGCACTGACGGTGGTTGCCGATGCCACGGACAACGCCTGGATATCGAAACACATCAAGGAGATGCGCGCCGGTATCGAACGTGGCGAAAGCCTTTTACGCACCGCCCGGCAGAGCGAGATGTTCACACCCCTGATCCTTCAGATGATTGCCGTGGGCGAGGAAACCGGTTCTGTCGACGACATGCTGGTGAATGTGGCTGACTTTTACGATGAAGACGTGGACTACGGCCTCAAACGGCTGGCGGAATCCATTGAACCAATCCTGATCGTCGCCATGGGCATACTGGTTCTTATTCTGGCACTGGGCGTGTTCCTGCCCATATGGGATCTGGGAGCCGCCGCCATGGGGCGCGGCTGAATGGCCGGCCAGCAGTTCTCGGCCGCGCCGGCGATGGCCAATGCCCGCCGGCTGAGGTTTCTGGTCGCCACAGGCATTCTGTTCGTGCTCTGGTGGGTATTGCTGGGGGTTGTAGAGCGGGAAGCCGCCAGGGCGGAGCAGGAAGGCACGCGGCTGATGCTCAACCAGATCAGGAGCTTGCTGGTGGTCAAGGGGGCCGAAGTCCGCCTGAAAGAGGGGCCCGATTTCAGGCCGTGGGCGGAAAAGAACCCCTTTGACTGGTTCGAGTCTGAACCGGCCGCATACGGTGGCAAGTGTCCCGAGGGGCAGCCGCAACCCGGTCAGTGGTGTTTCAGGCCGTTACAGGCCGGTGACAAAGGATACAAAAATGACACGGCGGGCGATTACGGGCAGGTTATATTTCAACCACGCCAGTCGATAACCATAGGAGAAAGGCAGGGAAGCCCCGACACAACCCTGGCCTGGGTTGTGGCCGTCGAGTTCACGGACAGCAACGGCAATGGACGCCTTGATGAAGCGGACCTCCAGTCCGGGCTGATGTTACAGCCGGTGGAGCCATAAAGCGGAATTGCGAATACAGGTGTTGAAAGTGCCAAGGGTCAATAAAAAGTGCCAGGAATCAATAACAAGCCTCAGGGGGACGGAACTATGACGGCGATGACAGCAACAAAACACCGGACTCGGGGTTTTACCCTGATTGAACTGGTGGTGGTGATCTCCATTCTTGCCATCCTCGCAGCCTTTGCGCTGCCGAGGTTCGCCGAACTGTCGGACGAAGCCCACCGTGCAAGCATACAGGGCACCTCCGGTGCCTATGCTGCCGCTGTTGCCCTGGTTCGTGCCCAGTGGACCGCCCGCGGCGCCGGTGGCGCGCAGACGGACCTGCCAGGATTCGGCGAGGAAAATGTGGACGTCAGCGCCGATGGCTGGCCCACGGGTGTAGGTGGCAACACCGACCCGGACGCCATGACCGCCACCGAATGCCAGGACCTCTGGCTGGCCCTGATGCAGTCCAACGCACCGTCCGTGGCGACCAGTGGCGACACAACCGACTACACCGCCTCGGCAAGCGGCTCCGTGTGTACCTATGAGTACAACCTGAACGGCGGCACCGACAACATCCAGTATGACGCCAGTAATGGCGAAGTAATCAAAGTCATCAACTAAACACTTTTAAAACGCAGCAAAAGCAGGAGAAAACCATGAATGTGATGAATCAGATGGCAGCGAGAAAAGAGAAAGGTTTCACCCTTATCGAACTGGTAATGGTGATTGTGATTTTGGGGATTTTGGCGGCGTTTGCGTTGCCGCGGTTTGCGGATTTGGGGGGAGAGGCTCGCCAGGCAAGTATTGAAGGTGCGCGTGGGGCAGTCAAATCTGCTTCGGCAATTGCTCATTCGGCTTGGTTGGCTGGGGGAAGTTCAGGCGATGTTGATCTTGAGGGAGAGACTATCGAAATGAGCAATGATGGTTATCCACTAACTGAACCGGTTGATGGTGATAATGGTGGCATCATAGAAGCCGCACAGTTGGATGCTAACGATTACACACTTGATACCGATACGGATAACGAGTTGACGGTTGAGTTGGGTGCCTGTTCTTTCACATATACTGATTCAGACGGAGAAACCACTGCTGTGAATATCCCAGATGGCGGTTGCTAACTTGTTTCCTAATGGCGCGGGTCAGATTGGTCGAAAGCGCAATCCGATCTACGTTTAGATTCGAAACTGAAGGGAATCCGGGAGAGGGGCATGACAAAAATGAACGCCCCGAGGTCATCGGGGTTCACCCTGGTTGAGCTGGTTATGGTCATCATCCTGATCGGGGTTCTCGCCGCTCTGGGAGTTGGCCTCTTTGCCGGCCGTTCGGCGTTCTCTCCCCTGCTGGCGACCCAGCAACTTGCTTCCGCCACGCTGCTTGCCCAGCAGGCAGCGCTGGCGGGTAATGCCGCCGATACCCTGACGATCGAGCAGGGCAGTAACAGTTTTCGCTTTACCGTTGGCTCAGGCACGCCTGATCCCAGGGTTTTCGAATTGCCCCGCGAGGGCACATCTCTCTCTGTTGCCGGCGGATTGCCGCTGACAATCCGTTTTAACGGCAATGGTACACCGGACTCGGGAGCAAACCTGAGTCTGACGTTCTCCGGTGACAGCACATTTGAAACCTGCCTCAGTTCCCTGGGTGCGGTTTACCGCGGGAGCTGCCAGCCATGAGGTCAATTCAAGGTGGTGCCACCCTGGTGGAACTGGTGATGACCATCGTTATCATCAGCGTGGCCATTGCCGGTGTGGTGGGTGCCTTTGCACTGATTTCCGGACGCAGCGCCGACCCACTGAACCAGACCCGGGCTGTGGAACTGGCGCAGCTGTATATGGATGAGATTATTTCCAAAAAGTACGACGACGCGACACCTCAGGGCGGTACGCCGAAGTACGCGGGTTCCTGTAACATCGGGCCCGAGGAAGAATCCCGAGACACTTACAACGATGTTGATGATTACGACGGCACCTCGGATTCGCCGCCAAGAAGCGCAGAAGCGCCTCTGGATGGCTACGACGGTTTTACTGTGGATGTGGCGGTTGCCTGTGCGGGCGGTGAAGTGGACCTACCTGGCCCCGAAGCCAAACGGATTGATCTGATTATCACCACACCAGGCGGCCAGTCGTTCTCGTTTTCCGCCTACAGGGCAAATTTCTGATGCGCCGCGCCAATGGTTTTACACTGATCGAGCTGATCATGGTGATCGTGTTGCTTTCGGTTGTGGCGACGATTTCGGTGCAGTTCGTATCCCTCTCGACCCAGGGCGCCATTGATGTCAGTTCGCGGCAGCAAAGGGCGTTGGCCAGTGTGGTCATCAGCGAGCAGATTACCCGAGAACTGAGGGAAGCCTTGCCGACCTCGATCCGTACCAATGCCGACGGTTCCTGTATAGAGTGGATGCCCATTCGCGCCGCGTCGAACTACCTTGATTTGCCACGGGGCAACACACCCTCATCGTTTGAGGCGGTGCCGTTGCCGGGAGGGCAGTCTGTGACCGGCCGTGTCGTGGTTTACGGGTACGGCAGCGACGTCTATGACCTGAATAGTCCGGGGCCCGTGTCGCCGCCCGCAACCTTGACCGGCAGTAGCGTCCCGGCGACGGTGACGTTTGACGACGGTGCCACTCACCGCTTTACGGCACGGTCTCCGGAAAGGCGGTTCTATATCATCGACGACCCGGTATCCCTGTGCCAGTCGGGGCGCTGGCTATTCCGTTATAGTGGTTACGGAATCAATACGGCAGTTGCATCGGGCTTGCCCTCAGGCATACCCGGGCGTGAAGTGATGGCCGCCACCCTGGCAAAAAACTCCCTCGTTTTTGAGGTCACGCCGCCGACATTGCAGCGTGGAGCCGTCGTCTCATTCAGGTTTGTACTGGAAGACACGCAAACCGAAGAGTCCACCAGCATCAGTCAGGAGGTACAGATCCGCAATGTGCCCTGACAAACTCCTCAACAGGCAGTCCGGCGCGGGCCTGCCCATCGCGCTGTTCATCGTGACGGTGCTGGCGCTACTCGTTCTTGGCATGTCCCAGCTCCAGCAAGGCAGTGGTGAATCCATCAGTCTACAGATCCAGTTCCAGCGCGCATTTTTTGCTGCCGAAAGCGGTGCCCAGGTGGCCGTCAGGGACGTGCTCGAAGCAGACAGTTGTGGCGCTATTACCAGCTCCATTGATTTTGAGGAGGCTGACGGCCTGCAGGGGTGCAGTGCGATGATGGAATGCGAAGCTGTCTCTGCGGCTATTGGCGGCTCCGGGGGCGATACGGTGTATACGATTACCAGTACCGGCCAGTGTGGCGCCGGGAATGATCAGTCAACTCGGTTGGTAGAGGTACGGATACGATGAACAGCCACTGGTATACCACCGTGTTTTCGGTTCTGGTGTTTTCATTCGTTTTGTTGCCGACACCGGCAGTGAATGCACAGGATGCTTCCGGCCCCATCGGTGAATGGCGGATGGATGAAGACTCATGGGAGGGTGCTGCAAACGAAGTATTTGACAGCTCTGGCAATGGTTTTAATGGGCGTGCGGCAACGAATGGCAGCTCCGGTTCGCTGCCCGATACTGACGAGGGGAAGGTCTGCAACTCCGGGTATTTCAGAGGGCAAGGATTTAGTACCGGTCCATTTAACCAGTACGTCGATGCACAGCACTATGTGGAGATCAGTGATGGAGATCTGTTGTCACCATTGGCAGTGACAGAGGCGATGTCGATCGGGGGATGGTTTCGGGCCGATCAGTTAAACGGGACGCTTTTACATAAAGGCCAGGGCGGGGCAACTCAGGAGTATCAGGTCAAGCTGTCTGGTGGGCAATTGCAGGTAACCTTCTGGGATGCGAATGGCTCGCCCTACACTGTCTCGGCAAACGCTGCGTTGCAGGTGGATCAATGGTATTACTTCGGCGTCACTGCTCATCGCCCGAATGGCAACCGTTTAGAGGTGCAGATTACTGTCCTGGATGAAAGTGGCCAGTCAATCGGTGTCGGAAATGACAACTGGAACCCGTTTTTTGCCGGACGAGGTGGTAAATACAGTCAGAAACCCACGACCGGCAGTTTATTGTTTGCCGCGGAAAGCTTCGGGCCTCAAAGCCGGGTTAATTTTTTTGCCGGCCGGCTTGATGAGATACGCCTGCACCAACGAGTGTTGACCGACAGTGAAATCCAGAATAATGCGTTGGAGACACGTCCCTGTAAAGACAATGAGCTTCAGTGCTTTAACGATGACTTCGCGGCCGGCAGCTTGAGTGACGATTGGGTAACCTCGGTATCCAGTGGTAATTTTACGCCTCGCGTTGAATCCAACGGCCGCCTGAGAATGACTCAGGCGGTAGGCAATCAATCAACAGCAGCCACGCTGCAACGGGAAATTCCCGGTGCCGATAATCTGGTGATTCTCGAGTTTGACTACTACGCCTACGGTGGCAACGGGGCAGACGGTATCGTGATCGCCCTCTCGGACTCGAGAGTCACTCCGCAACCGGGAAGCTTCGGAGGGTCGCTGGGCTATGCCCAGAGGAACAACGGTGATGCAGGGTTCGCTGGCGGCTGGATGGGCGTTGGGCTTGATGAATTCGGTAACTATTCCAATCAGACGGAAGGTCGGCAGGGTGGCGTCGGGTTCGTTCCACAAGCCGTTGTGGTAAGGGGGTCAGGTAGTGGCCAGAGTGGCTACAAGTATCTTGAAGGCACCTCTGGCCTGAGCCCGGGTATCGATGAAACCGGCTCGGACAACCCCCACCGGTATCGTATTACCGTAGACTCGCGAAGCCCCGGAGAGGCTATCGTTTCGGTAGAGCGCGATACGGGTGGTGGAATGAATACGTTGATCCCACCCTTCGATATGCTGGCGGATTCAGACCAGGCACCTGTTCCGGAAAACTTTTTACTGTCCCTCACGGGGTCGACGGGGGGCTCCACCAATATCCATGAGCTTGATGAGATCGAGCTTTGCGCCCTTCAGCTTAATCCTGTCGGTGAACAGGTTGACCATTTCGAAATTCTCCATGACGGCGTGGCGCTGACCTGCCAACCGGAAACGGTGACGGTTCGCGCCTGTGCCAACGAGAACTGCGACCAGCTCTTCACCGACCCCGTTCAGGCAACCTTGTCGCCTTCCGAGGGCTGGGAAGGTGGCAACGTGATCGATATTGCTAGAGGCACGGGCCAGGCGACCCTGCAAAACACCGTTGCCGGCGAGGTGACGCTGGATGTGGTTGGTTCGGAGCCGTCGACACGGCCCCAGGCCGTTACCCTGTGTCAGATCGGCGGCGGCAATCTGTCTGCCGCGAACTGTGGGCTGGAGTTTTTTGACTCTGGCCTGGCGTTCGAGGTACCAGACCTGACGTCCCACCGGCCGTCTGGCCCCATTGAGGTGCGCGCAGTGCGACGGGATGAGGAAACACAGGCGTGTGTGCCGGCGTTTGAAAATGTGGAAAAGCCTGTGCGCTTCTGGTCAACCTATGTTGATCCTGGCCCGAACGGTCGTCCGGTCAGCCGCGCCCTGAACGTGGATGATACCGATATCAGTGGCGACCCGGGCAATCCCACTATCCTTGATCTGGATTTTGGCGCAGGCGGTGTCGCGGAGATTGATGTCCGTTATCCCGATGCCGGCCAGATGCAGTTAAACGGCACCTACCTTGGGTCTGAAGCAACGGAGGATGATGGTCTGGTGATGCCGGGGTCCGACCAGTTCGTCAGCGTGCCCGCCGGGCTGTGTGTTTCCTCGCCAGGGGAGTGTGCGGCGGGTGATGCCTCCTGTCCGCTTTTTGTGAAAGCCGGCGAGGAGTTTGACCTGACGGTGACCGCGGTTGGCTGGCAGAACGACGGCGACAGCAACCTTTGCGAAGGTAACCCGAATACCCCCAACTTCCGGTTGCTGGATATACCGCTGTCTTCCGGGGTTGTTGCACCGACCGGCGGCGCGGATGGCACTCTGACACCGGAAAGCTATACCCATACCCGGTCAGCTGACGCCACCGAAACTCTTGCGGCGCGGGTTTCCGAGGTAGGTGTTTTCAGGTTCTCGGCCACGCCGGCTGCGGGAAGCTACCTCGGGAAAACCGTGCCCCCCGGAATCAGTGCCCCTGTTGGCCGGTTCTATCCGGATCGTTTCAATGTTGTGATTGACTCGGGTGAGTTGGAACCGATGTGCAGTATTGGCACGCCGTTTACTTATACCGGCCAGGCCATCGGATGGGCGTTGCCGCCCAACCTGGAAATAGAGCCCCTTTCGGTGCAGGGCACACGCACGCTGAATTACACTGAGACTGGCTTCCAGCGGTTATCGGTGGCGGATGTTGTCAGGTCCTTCCCGGTAGCGGACAGCTCCGCCCTGAATCGGGACAGTGGTCCACTGGCGGTAACGACCGATATCGGTTCCGGAGTGCTTGGTATCGCTGAGCCCGGGCTGTTGAGTTTTGATTACGGAATCGATGATACCGTTCAGTACAGCAAACTGTCTGAAGCGCGTGTTGCGCCGATAGAACCGGATCTGGAGTTTTCCGTGGACAGCGTGACGGATGCTGATGGGGTCAGTGCCAGCAGCTCTCCATACCGCTTCACCCCTTTGGCGGACTTCGAGGTAAGGTATGGTCGGCTGTCCATGGACAACGTCTACGGCCCGGAAAATATCGACGAGCTTCAGATGCCCTTCCGGCTGGAGTACTGGAATGGTTCCCGGTTCACGGTCAATACGGCAGACAGCTGTACGCCATGGACAACGTCGGATATCAGCGGCACAACAGACCATCACACTCTGGCGACGGACTCAGGCACGTTTATTAATGGAGAGGCCGGACCGTTAAGCCTGGAGCCTTCTGGCTCACAGGGCACGGATACGCTGATCTGGGGTGTCGAGGAGTGGCTGCAGGATGACACGGATGACGACGGCACCCTGGAAAACCCCTCAGCCCTCGCCACCTTCGGCGTCTATCGCGGCCACGACCGGATTATTTACTGGCGGGAGCGCTAGGCTTTACTCACTCGTCCTCATGATCCGGATGATCCATCCCCAGCTCGTTGATCTTCCGGGTCAGAGTGTTCCTGCCCCAGCCCAGCAGGATTGAGGCATCCCGCCGGCGCCCGCCGGTGTGCTTCAGGGCGGTTTCGATCATGATGCGCTCGAACTCCGGCACGGCGGTATCGAGTATGCCCTTGCGGCCACGCTTGAGCTCCTGTTCAGCCCAGTTGCGCAGGCCTTCCTGCCAGGTCTGGCCTGTGGTCGGGGTTTCCGCCTGCTGCATCAGTTCCGTTGGCAGGTCGTCTATGTGAATCTCCCGGCCACTGGCCATCACCGTCAGCCAGCGGCAGGTGTTCTCCAGCTGGCGCACGTTACCCGGCCAGGGCAGGGTGGTGAGGTATTCTTCGGCTTCCGGGCGCAGCAATTTGGTTTCAACGGCCAGTTCCCGGGCTGCACGCTTGAGGAAATGTTCCATCAGGCGCGGGATGTCTTCCCGGCGTTCCGCCAGTTTTGGCAGATGCACGCGGATGACGTTCAGGCGGTGGAACAGGTCTTCCCGGAAGGTTCCGGCCTGGACGAGCTTTTCCAGGTCCTGGTGTGTGGCAGCGATGATGCGCACGTCCACCTTGATGGGCGTGGTGCCGCCGACCCGGTAGAACTCTCCATCCGCCAGTACCCGCAGCAGACGTGTCTGGGTGTCTGCGGGCATGTCGCCGATCTCGTCCAGAAACAGGGTGCCGCCGTTGGATTGTTCGAAACGGCCCTGCCTGGCCGCCGCCGCGCCGGTGAAGGCGCCTTTCTCATGGCCGAACAGCTCTGACTCGATCAGGTCCTTGGGGATGGCCGCCATGTTCAGTGCTATGAATGGCCGACTGGCCCGGGGACTGTGATTGTGCAGCGCCTGGGCTACCAGCTCTTTACCGGTACCACTCTCGCCGTTGATCAGTACGGTGATATTGGAGTGTGAGAGCCGACCGATGGCCCTGAACACTTCCTGCATCGCCGGAGCCTCACCAATGATTTCGGTATTTCGCTGGGAGCTTTCTGCCTGGGGTTCGGCCGTGGCCCGGCGCTCGTGGCTGTGGGCCACCGCCCGCTTTACCAGAGCGACGGCATCGTCCACGTCAAAAGGCTTGGGCAGGTATTCGAAGGCACCTGTCTGGTAGCTGGTTACCGCGCTTTCCAGGTCGGAATGGGCGGTCATGATGATCACCGGCAGGTCAGGATGCACCTCGACGATCTGGGATAGCAGGGTAATGCCGTCGACGCCGGGCATGCGGATATCGCTGATGATGGCGTCTGGCTGTTCATGCTCAAGGCGCATCATGATGCTTTCGCCGCTTTCAAACACCCGCGGTTGCATACCGGCCTGGTTCAGGGCGCGCTCCAGCACCCAGCGTATACTGCGGTCGTCGTCTATGATCCAGACGTTTGCCGGTTGGCTCATTGATTGTCCTCCAGGGGCAGGAAGATGATGAAGTCGGTTTTGCCGGGCTCGCTTTCACACTCAACCAGCCCGTGATGTTGCCCGATGATGCTTTGGGTGATGGACAGGCCAAGGCCCGTGCCACTGGCCCTGCCGCTGATCATCGGGTAGAAAACATTCTGCAGCAGCTCCGGCGGTATGCCGGGGCCGTTGTCGATCACGTCCACCCGGCAGACCAGACGGTGGCGTTTGTGGCCGATGGTAAACTGCCGCAGTGCGCGTGTGCGGAAGGTAATGGTTGGCTGCTCATTACCAGACTTTTCAGCCTGGTTTTCGAATGCGGCTTCCATGGCATTGCGGGCAATGTTCAGGAATGCCTGGATCAGCTGTTCCTTGTCACCCTGAAACTCCGGCAGGCTGGGGTCGTAGTCGCGACGGAAACTGAGCCGGCCGCGGCTTTCTGCCTCAAGCAGGGTCTTCACCCGTTCCAGCACTTCATGAATATTGGTGGACGCCAGTTTCGGTGCCTTGTTCGGGCCGAGCATCCGGTCTACCAGCGATCTGAGGCGATCGGCTTCTGCAATGATGACCTGGGTGTATTCCTTCTGGTCTTCGTTGTTCAGTTCCCGGTCCAGCAACTGGGCTGCGCCGCGGATTCCGCCCAGGGGGTTCTTGATCTCGTGGGCCATTCCCCGCACCAGTATCCTTGTGGTCTCCTGCTGGGAGATGATGTCTTCCTCCCGGCTGATACGCAGCAGCCGGTCCCGTGGCTGGATCTCGATCAGCAGTTCGGTGGGGTCCAGGCTGATCGGAGATACCGAGTAGTCAACGGTCAGCCGCACGCCGCTGGTGAGTACGAACTCTGCTTCCCGGCGGGTATACGACTGACCGTTTTCAGCAGCGGCATAAAGGGTTTTGAGGGCGTCTTCCGAGTCGATCAGGATGTCATTGATCGGGGCGCCCTGGCTTCGGGTCATGCTGGTTTCGAACAGGCTTTCGGCAGCGGGGTTCAGGTACTGGATCTGCAAGCCGTCCCTCAGCACAATCACTGCGGTTGTGAGGCTGTCCAGAATGCTCTTGTATCCGGCCGGTATTGCCATGCTTCCATCCCTATTGGTGGGCAACGCTGAGTACTCAGTCAGTTTTGCAAAAAGCGAACCACATTGAAGGATTGCGGTGCTGAAAATGCGCATTTTGCGGGCATCGTGGTTCTGAGCCCCGGGAACGCGCCGTTGTGTAGTGCATAAGTAGAATTGTGCCACGCAGAACAGCGGGTAAACGCCCTGCGAATGATCAGAGTATGGCTGCTTTGTGGTGCGCATGCACTAAAAGAGTGCGCGTTAGTGACGGGAATGAGCGTACCAGGACGGCACGGCCTGGGTATTCAGGGCATTTTTTTGGAGAACAGCGAGCCCCGAAAAGGTGCGTCAGTTGTTGACGCTGGGCCGGTGTACGGTAAACGAGATGGTGTCGCCACTTTTGATGGTGACACCATTGCCATCAATGATATTGACGCCGGCATCATGGGTGCCGCGATAGACGTTGCGTACCATAACGGTTCCCGATTCGCTCTGGCCGACAGGCTGGCCATCCAGGGTAATCTCGTATTTGTGATTATCCCGCAGCGAGGGTGAACTGGTCACCTGGAACTCCACGTCGCCACTGCCGCTGTGGAAAGCCTCATCGTTGTCAGGCGCAACGAAGGTAACGCTGTCGTAGGTTGCGCCCTGTTCTTCCACTTGTTCCCGGAGTTGCTCGGGCTCCTGAACAGACTCGAGTTTCGGCAAGGTAACCGTGGTTACCGGCTTGACCTTGATCTCTTCGGCTTCCGAACCTTCGGCGGGTTCATCGGTGTAGGTGACGTTGCCCTGGGCATCAACCTGACGGTACACCTCCGCAGAAACCGGGAAGGTGATAAAGGCGAGGATGCCAGCGACAAATGCGAGCCGTGATTTCATAGATACAACCTGTCTGTTGTTTTATCCGATTATCTGCGTCAGACCTGTGTATTTCAACGCCATTCCCGCCGTGCTTGGTTACATTCCGTTAAGGGGGAGGCGGTGGCGTGATTTGCGCCACAAAAAAGCCCTGCGCGGAGGCAGGGCTTCTCTGGCTGCAGTCACCCTGAGGTGACCTGGCAGACCATACTTAGCAAGAGTAGTACAGCTCGAACTCAACCGGGTGTGTGGTCATGTTCAGGCGCTCGACTTCTCCGCGCTTCAGGTCAATGTAACCGGCAATCATGTCTTCGGTGAACACGCCGCCACGGGTCAGGAACTCGTGGTCTGCTTCCAGGCAATCCAGGGCTTCCTGGAAAGTCTCTGCAACAGTCGGAATGTTCAGGGCTTCTTCCTTTGGCAGGTCGTACAGATCCTTGTCCATGGCATCGCCAGGGTGGATCTTGTTCTGGATGCCGTCCAGGCCAGCCATCATCAGCGCTGCGAACGCCAGGTACGGGTTGGCGGACGGATCAGGGAAACGAACCTCAATACGACGTGCCTTGGGGCTGTTCACGTAAGGGATACGGATCGAGGCAGAGCGGTTACGGGCCGAGTAGGCCAGCATGACCGGTGCTTCGAAGCCCGGAACCAGACGCTTGTAGCTGTTGGTGGACGAGTTGGTGAACGCGTTGATGGTCTTGGCGTGCTTGATGATGCCGCCAATATAGTGAATGGCCATCTCGCTCAGGCCGGCATAGCCGTCGCCTGCAAACAGGTTCTTGCCGTCCTTGTTCAGGGACATGTGCACGTGCATACCGGAGCCGTTGTCACCTACAACCGGCTTGGGCATGAAAGTAGCTGTCTTGCCGTAGGCGTGGGCTACGTTGTGGACACAGTACTTGAGGATCTGGACTTCATCGGCCTTGCGGGTCAGGGTGTTGGCGCCAACACCGATTTCGCACTGGCCGGCAGTACCCACTTCGTGGTGGTGTACTTCGATTTCCAGGCCCATGGACTCCATGGCAGCACACATGGCGCCACGCAGGTCATGCAGGCTGTCAACCGGGGGCACCGGGAAGTAGCCGCCTTTTACGCCTGGACGGTGACCGATGTTGTTGCGCTCGAAGTCTTCGCCGGATACCCAGGCGGCTTCTTCGGAGTACAGCTCGTACATCGCGCCCTGCATGTCGATCTTCCACTTGGCGGAATCGAATACAAAGAATTCCGGCTCAGGACCGAACAGCGCGCCATCGGCGATGCCGGTGGACTTCAGGTACTCTTCTGCGCGACGGGCAACAGAGCGGGGATCACGCTCGTAACCCTGCATGGTTGAAGGCTCAACGATGTCGCAGGTGATGTTAACAGTCGTTTCTTCGGTGAACGGGTCCAGAACGGATGTGGAGTCATCCGGCATCAGGATCATGTCGGATTCGTTGATGCCCTTCCAGCCTGCAATTGATGAGCCGTCGAACATCTTGCCGTCAGCGAAGAAGTCGTCGTCGATTTCGGACGTAGGCAGGGTAACGTGCTGCTCTTTACCGCGGCTGTCAGTGAATCGCAGGTCGACCCATTTGACTTCGTGTTCTTTGATCAGATCAATCGTCTTGGACATTATGCATGCTCCGTCAGTTATCCCGCTGCGCGGGCGATTTCTGTGTACATTATTGCCGGATCGTTCAGCGGTGCTGACACCCGATCTTTCTTTCAGGTTGGGCAGCTTAACAAAAGCTGTTGCCACTTACCTGCAAATTCGGCTGTCTGAGATAAAGCAATAGCCTTGCCAGTTTTCTTTGCATGCTCCACAAGGGCGCAATAACGGGGTTTTCGGGCTGTTTTGGCGCGATTGCAGCCATAACGCCGCCTGTTTCGCCCTGTTGTGGTGCATTAAAACGGTGCGTGTGCAGAAAAAATGCATTAATTTGGTGCGTTAGGGCAAAGCGCTCCCGTAGGCGTTTTTCTTCATATAAACGAAAAGGACTTTACTATATACTTCGCGCCACTTTATTTTCGCCCGGCGAATACCGCCAGGTCATTTCAGTGCATTCTGCAGGATTATAGTTGTGATTGATAAACTTCGTAATATCGCCATCATCGCCCACGTTGATCATGGCAAGACCACACTCGTGGACCAGCTGTTGCGCCAGTCCGGCACACTGGATCGCAAAGAGCTCGAAAGCGAGCGCGTCATGGATTCCAATGACCAGGAAAAGGAACGGGGCATCACCATCCTGGCCAAGAATACCGCACTGAAATGGCACGACTACGACATCAACATCGTTGACACCCCGGGGCACGCCGATTTCGGTGGCGAGGTTGAACGGGTCATGAGCATGGTTGACTGCGTGCTGCTGGTGGTTGATTCCATCGATGGCCCCATGCCGCAGACCCGGTTCGTCACCCAGAAGGCCTTCGATGCCGGCCTGCACCCCATTGTGGTGGTGAACAAGATTGACCGTCCCGGTGCGCGCCCGGACTGGGTAGTCGACCAGGTGTTTGACCTGTTCGATAACCTGGGTGCCAGCGATGAGCAGCTGGATTTTCCGATTGTTTACGCCAGTGCCCTGAACGGTATCGCCGGGATGGATCACGAAAAGCTGGACGACAATATGGATGCGGTTTTCCAGGCCATCGTGGACCACGTGCCGGCACCGAATGTCGATCGCGAAGGCCCGTTCCAGATGCAGATTTCCCAGCTGGACTACAACAGCTTCCTGGGTGTTATCGGCATCGGCCGCATCAGACGCGGCAAGATCAAGACCAACTCCCCGGTGACTGCTATTGGTGCCGACGGCAAGAAGCGCCAGGGCCGCATCCTCAAGATCATGGGCCACTCCGGCCTGCAGCGGGTGGAAGTTGACGAAGCCCAGGCGGGTGACATCATCTGTGTGAGCGGGATGGATGAGTTGTTCATCTCCGACACCCTGTGCGACCAGGCCAACGTGGAAGCGCTGCCCCCGCTGACGGTGGACGAGCCGACGGTTTCCATGACCTTCCAGGTAAATGACTCACCGTTCTGTGGCAAGGAAGGCAAGTTTGTCACCAGTCGCAACATCAAGGAGCGGCTGGAGAAAGAGCTGCTTCACAACGTTGCCCTGCGGGTTGAAGAAGGCGAATCAGCGGACAAGTTCAAGGTATCCGGCCGTGGTGAGCTGCACCTGTCGGTACTGATCGAGAACATGCGCCGGGAGAACTTCGAGCTGGCTGTGGGTCGTCCGGAAGTGGTTATCCGGGAAATTGACGGCGTGAAGCAGGAGCCCTACGAAAACGTCATCATCGACATCGAGGAACAGCATCAGGGTGCCCTGATGGATCAGATGGGCCTGCGTAAGGGCGACCTGACCAATATGGTGCCAGACGGAAAAGGGCGTATGCGCCTGGAGTACACCATTCCGGCCCGGGGCCTGATTGGTTTCCGTAACGCGTTCCTGACCATGACATCCGGCTCGGGCATCCTGACGTCCACCTTCAGCCATTACGGCCCGATCAAGAGTGGTGACATGACCAGCCGACAGAACGGAGTTCTGGTATCGATGGCAACCGGTACGGCCCTGACGTACTCTCTGGAAACCCTGCAGAGCCGGGGCAAGCTGTTCCTGGATCCGGGGCAGGAAGTGTATGAAGGCCAGCTGTGCGGCATTCACAGCCGTGATAACGACCTGGTGGTCAACCCCACCAAGGGCAAGAAGCTGGACAACATGCGTGCTTCCGGAAAGGAAGAAGTCATCGGCCTGGTGCCTCCCATCAAGTTCACTCTTGAGCAGGCGCTGGAGTTTATTGATGAGGACGAACTGGTGGAAGTGACCCCCAAGTCCATCCGTCTGCGCAAGAAGCTGCTTACTGAAAACGAGCGCAAGCGCGCCCACAAGAAGTAAGCTTCATCGCTTCAGCGGAAAAGGGGCAGACGTGATCTGTCCCTTTTTCGTTGACTTCAGCTAAACTCCGGTTACATCCCTTTTCCGGAGCGGTTTTATGCTCACCCTGTATCCCGACATCAAGCCGAATGCCCAGCACCGCCTTGCAGTGGATTCTCCTCACGAGCTCTATGTGGAGGAGAGCGGCAATCCCGATGGCATCCCTGTTCTCGTTGTTCATGGTGGCCCCGGAGGCGGATGCGAGGACTATTACCGTCGGTTTTTTGATGCCGAACGTTACCGGATTATTCTCGTGGACCAGCGCGGCGCCGGCCGCTCAACCCCTCTGGCTGAGCTCGACGGCAACACCACGCAAAAACTGGTGGAGGACATGGAAACAGTCCGCACTTTCCTGGGTGTCAGCCAGTGGATTCTGTTCGGGGGCAGCTGGGGGTCAACCCTGAGCCTGGTTTATACCCAGGCCCATCCGGACAGGGTGCTTGGACTGGTTCTCCGGGGCATATTCCTGTGCCGTCCCAGGGATATTCACTGGTTTTACCAGGAAGGCGCCAACCGTGTTTTTCCTGATTACTGGCAGGATTTTCTCGCCCCCATTCCTGAAAACGAGCGGGACGATCTTGTCTCTGCCTACTATCGCCGCCTTACCAGCACCAATGAGCTGGAACAGATCCAGGCTGCCAAAGCCTGGTCGATATGGGAGGGGCGTTGCGCCACCCTGCATCCGAATCCCCGGGTCGTTGAACATTTCGGCCACCCTCATGTGGCCATTGCGCTGGCCCGTATTGAATGCCACTACTTTATGAACAACGCCTTTCTTGAGGACAATCAGATCATTCGCGATGCCGGTTCCCTGAAAAACATTCCCGGAATCATCGTCCATGGCCGTTACGACATGGTGTGCCCTCTGGATAATGCCCTTGCCCTCAGCGAGGTCTGGCCGGGAGCGGATTTGCGAATCATTCGGGACGCCGGGCATTCTGCCTCCGAGCCGGCGATTATCGATGCGTTGATGCGCGGCGTTGATGAGGTGGTGGCAAAGCTTGAGGGCGATGCGGGTTAACTACCTCTCAAGCCGCCAAAAAATACCCCCGGAGTGGGGTTGCGGCCAGCTTGCTGCGTGGATAAACTCCCCCGGAACTTTTAGGTCCTTCCGCAGGGAGCTCAATGAAAGGGCTGATACAACGCGTCACTCACGCCAGCGTTACTGTTGATAACACGACTGTCGCCGAGATCAAAACGGGGCTTTTGCTGTTGCTTGGTATTGAAAAAGCCGATGACCTGGCAACGGCGAAAACGCTCTGTCGTAAAGTGATCAACTACCGGGTGTTTCCCGATGACCAGGGACGGATGAATCGCAGCCTGCTTGATACAGGCGGCTCTCTCCTCGTTGTTCCCCAGTTTACCCTCGCTGCTGATACCCGCTCGGGCACTCGCCCCGGATTTTCTGTTGCCGCACCACCAGAGCAGGCGGAATCTCTGTTTCGGGAGTTTGTGGCGGAGTCGGAGCAATACCTGGGCAAAGAATCCGTTGGCCGGGGGCAGTTCGGTGCCGACATGAAAGTGGCTCTGGTAAATGACGGGCCAGTAACGTTTCTGCTGGAGGTTGGGAGGTGAATCCGGCCCGGGTAGGTAGATGCACTGATCTGGCGCGCGTATCCGATGCGTGTCCTGCACTGGTGCGGCCTGCCTGCAGTGTAACGGTGTTGCCTGGTATTTTATCGCATCAGTTGATATATAAGATATTGAAAATAAGGGCTTAAGTGTATTGTGGCCCTGGTTTTGAAAGGTAGTCGTTTTGAGTGCGCACATGGATTGCACGCATAATCGCGAGGTTTGTTACGTCGAAACGAGCTAAAAATGTGCGATTAAAAATTTGCAAAAGTGTGTTCATTGTATTAAAACAGGTTCATCACTCAAAGCTTTAAGTTCAAGCCGTAAGTGATTGACGTGCAAAGACCCTGTTCGGTCTCTGGAAGAAAAAGAAAAACGAATTGTTAATGTTGTGTCATAAAACTGACATAACAAGTACACAGAATAGGGCTCAACCAGCCCGACTGGTGAAGTCTGAAGAACGGGAATCTAACCCGTCACGAAAAACCTGAGTTAACTCAATAAAGGAAGACGCAACATGAAAAAGACGCTCATCGCATCTGCTATTGCAGCCGCAACCTTCTCTGGCAGCGCGCTGGCACAAGAAAGCAACATGCCGACTGTATACGGCAACATCCAATATGCCATCGCCCACGACAACTTTGACGGCGGCCCCTCTTCTGTAGAGCATTTCGACAATGGCTCTACTCTGGGTGTGTCCCACGACCACGAAATCGCTCCGGGCATCACCGGTTTCTTCAAGGTTGAGCTTGAAGGCATCAATGCCGACGACAAGGCTGGAAGCAACGGTATCGATGCGCTGGACGAAGCCTACATCGGTGCCAAGGGCGACAGCTTTGGCCAGATCTGGATTGGCTCTGACGACTCCACTTACGAGCGTGCTGTTACCGAAATTTCCGAGCACTACGAAGTGGCTACGCTGAATCAGGGCGTTGACTACACCACCGGCGAAGGCGATCTGATCCAGTACATGTCTCCGTCTTTCGGCGGCCTGAGCCTGTGGGCTGCTGTTCAGTTCAACGGTGACGACGACACCAAGGGTGGCGACGACAAATCCTATCCGTACCAGCTGGCTGCTGTTTACGAGATGGACGCTCTGGAGCTGGCTGCAGCCGTTGACTCCAACGACACCAGCGATGGCAACAACGAAAATACTTACGGCCTGCGCGGTAGCTTCAACGCAGACAACCTGCGTGTAACTGGTGAGTTCCATACGCGTAAGGATTCCTCGGATACTTTTGGTGTTATCGGTTACTACACCCTGGGTGCAAACCAGTTCGCCCTCTCCTACGAGCTGACCCAGTTTGATGATGAGTCCAGCATGGGTGATGTCGATTCTGACACCATTACTCTGCAAGCTCTTCACAACGTCTCTGATCACATGTATGTCTACTTCGAAGGCTACCTGGGCGGCGGTGACGACGTGTATGAGTATGAAGACTCACTGGGTAACGATGCTGTTACTGACGAGCGTTCCATCGCCTCTGTCGGCGCTGTTTACTACTTCTGATCAGCTAACCAGCTAGTCACACAGTAGTTGAAAAACCGGTAGCCTTCGGGCTGCCGGTTTTTTTATGTATGCTGATACCACATTCCCATGTCAGGAGGGGCGATGGCCCAGGAACTGGAAATCAAGCTCAGCGTCGCGAAACCGGATCTCGACAGGGCAGTGGCCTGGTTATTGGGCCAGCCGAACACCCGTGAATCGGAAACCCTGCAACTGGGCAATACCTATTACGACACGCCTGCGGGCGACCTCAACCGGCAGAAAACAGCGCTGCGAATCCGCAAAATGGGCGACAGGTTCATCCAGACCCTGAAAACCCGTGGCGAATTCGTCGACGGCGCGCATCGCCGCCAGGAATGGGAGTGGCCCCTGATCGGAACAAAGCTCAAGATGGGGTTGCTTGCGGACACACCGGTGGGCCAGAGCGTGAACCTGGCCGAGCTGAAGCCTGTGTTCGAGACCAACTTTGAGCGTCGGGTGGTAATGATCGAGCAGGGAGCAAGCCTGATCGAGGTGGCGGTCGATTCCGGTGAGATCAAGGCCGGTGGCCAGTCCAGGCCGCTTAACGAGATTGAATTCGAGCTCAAGGCCGGTGATGCCTCAGCGTTACTTACCTGGGCCCGAAGGTTGGCGGAGGAAATACCGGTGTTCCTGAATCTGGTCAGCAAGGCAGAGCAGGGGTATTTCCTGGCCGGGCTTTATCAACCCATTGCGGGTGCAGGGGCGGGGTCGGAACTGACTGTCAATGATTTCCTGTTTTCGCTCAGTGTGTCTTGGCTGACCGGCCAGCCCGTCCATCTCGATGACGATGACCTCGGTGAAATTCGCCATCTGGCAGCCGAACGTGGTGTCGAATCACTTTATCAGCAAGTCACCGGGTCTCTTGCGCAAGGCATTGCAGTCAGCGACCTGGCTTCAGGCAAGGAGCTCGGGCAGCTTCAGTTGGCCATTGCCGCAGGCTGATACCGCGCATCTGGGCGATTACTGGTCTGCGGCTTTCGCTGCTATGGCCTCTTCCTCCGCGGCCTGGTCCTGCAACTCATGCCATTTTTTGATGAATTCGCGGTAGCGGGCCAAGGCTTCTTCCACTACGCCCACATCCGGCGTTTCACTGGACTTTACCAGCACGATCAGCCCTTTGCCTTCAATTTCCTGGTCGGTAGGCGGGTGGCAGACCACGTCGTCGTTCTCATCGATATAGGCCAGTGCCGTACCAATACCATGGCGGATAAGCGCGCTGACAATATCAGCCCAGGTCAGGTCGTCCAGTTCAATCTCGTAACGGTGCGGGTGGTCGTTCTGGTAGTTGAACAGATCCTCCAGAACTTTTTCCGAGCCCGGCGCCACCACCGAGCGCACCATGATTTCCGGATAGGTCCGCACCGGCCTGATGACAGTGCGGACCCCGACTGCGGTAAATCGGTCACGATTCTCATCCCGCACACATTCCACCGTGACTTTCTGGCCCAGGTTGGACTCGCTCAGCCGATGGGCGATATCAAAGGTCAGGCTGTCGGAGGACGGGTCAGCTTCGTCGGCAGCCAGAACGACGATGTGCCTGGCACTGCCGGCATGGACGGCTTTCAGGGCCTCCGGATCGCTGCCGGAACCATGAAAATGAACCAGGCCTTTGTCCGATAGTTCCGGCGGCAGCCCCATTGGAAACTGCCGGGTCAGTATCATGATGGGTACGGTTTCATAGCCCGGAACCGAGCGCACCTGGGAGGCAAAGCGGGCAAAATACTGTTCCCCCCCGGTCTGAGGAGTGTTGATGATGACAATGTGGTCTTTCATTGGGTAGATCCAGCGTCCGGTTAAGATGCGTTCCCGGCGGTAGAACCGGAATTCAATATAGTCACTGACAATAAGCGTTAACAGCGTAATGGCACCTATAAACATGGCCAGAACGGTGCTTATTCTGCCGATGGCCGTTTCCGGTGCAAAATCACCGTACCCCACCGTGACTAGAGTGGTCATGGTCAGCCACGCTGATTCAAACAGAGTCAGGTCCTCAGCTGCCCAGATAACCAGAACCTGGGCGATCAGCAGCCCCCCGAGAATGGTAAACAGACGCTTGATGCGGGACCGAATAATGCCGGACATCGGCAAGTGCGAGAGCTGATGCTCCGGGTTCAGCGGTCTGCGATTCCTCAGCATCGTTGTCCTTACAATGGTTCAGTCGGGGGAGAGTTCGTTATACAGTACGGGAAATATAACAGAGACACAGGGGTTTGCATTATGTCCGAGCCTTGGCGCTCCCTACCAGAGCCGTTAGCGGATGATGTCGCTGGCGTCTGGCACTCGGTGTTCCCGGAAGGTGTGCCGGAATATCTGCACGCCTCTGGCGGGGCAACCGACGAAGATGTGGCCCAGGCCATGGCTCGCAGCCTGTTTCTGCGGCAAACCCTGGAGCGCCGCCCTGAACAGGTTGCGGCCCTGTGCAAGTCCCGACCGCTGACCGAGCCGACCTCTGCGGATTATCTGCGCCAGCGTTGGCAGGAGTTTCTCGCAGAGGTGACCGATGAAAGCAGCCTTCACGTTGCATTAAGGCGCTTCCGCATGGAAATCCAGTTCCGGATAATCTGGCGGGACCTGATGCGCTGGTCGGATCTGGCAGAGACCATGGCCGCCACCAGTGATTTTGCCGACACCTGTATCCAGGGCGCCCTTGACTGGCTCTATGATGACACCTGTGAGCAGTCCGGTACCCCGTGGGGCGTAAACCCGGCCACCGGTGAAGAGGGGCCGCAGCCGTTAATTGTCCTGGGTATGGGCAAGCTCGGCGGGCACGAGCTCAATGTGTCCTCCGACATTGATCTGATCTTTGCATTTCCGGGCAAGGGTGAGACCCGTGGCGGGCGCCGGTCCATTGATAACCAGCAGTTTTTCATCCGCCTGGGGCAGCGGCTGATCCAGGCGCTGGACCAGATTACCGCCGACGGTTTTGTGTTCCGTGTGGACATGCGCCTGCGCCCGTACGGGCAGAGTGGTGCGCTGGCCCTGAGTTTTGCCGCCCTGGAAACCTATTACCAGGACCAGGGGCGGGACTGGGAGCGATACGCCATGGTCAAGGCCCGTGTGGTTGCCGGTGACCAGCAGGCCGGCCAGGTGTTGATGGACAACCTCAAGCCCTTTGTCTATCGCAAATACATTGATTTCAGTGCGTTTGAGTCCCTGCGCAGCATGAAATCCATGATCAGCCGGGAAGTCCGCCGTAAAGGCCTGGAAAACAACATCAAGCTCGGTAATGGTGGCATCCGCGAGATTGAATTCGTGGTTCAGGCCTTTCAGCTGATCCGTGGCGGCCGCGACCGGGAACTGCAGCAGCGGGAACTGCTGGTGATTCTGAAAGAGCTCGAGGAGCTGGAACTTCTGCCATCACCGGTGGTGAAAGAGCTGAAGCAGGCCTACATATTCCTCCGCAATCTGGAGCACGCACTCCAGGGTATGGAAGACAAGCAGACGCAACTGCTGCCGGACAACGACCTGGCGCGGGCACGAGTCGCCCTGATCATGGGGTTTGACGACTGGGCCTCCTGCGTGGCCGAGCTGGACAGGCATCGTGAGCGGGTCGCAACCCATTTTGCGGACATTATTGCCATTGACGATGAAGAGCACGAAGCGACCGTGCTGGATGAAGGCTGGCAGGAGCTGTGGCTGGGTGAGATGGATGAAGAGGCCGCGTCAGCCTGGCTGCGGGATCACGGTTTTGAAGAGCCGGAAGCCAGCTATTCAGCGCTGAAGGACCTGCGTGAAACCCGAACCCTGCAAACGCTGCAGACCCAGGGCCGGCAACGGCTTAACAAGTTCATGCCGGTGTTGCTGGAAGCGCTCACCCATGTAGACAGCCCGTCCCAGACCCTGTCCCGTGTTCTGCAACTGGTGGAGGCCATCCTGCGCAGAACAGCCTACATGGTGTTGCTGCTGGAAAATCCGGGAGCGCGCACGCAACTGGTGCGGTTATGCAGCGAGAGCCCCTGGATTGCCAGCCAGCTGGCGGAAACCCCGTTGCTGCTGGATGAGTTGCTGAACGCGGAAAGCCTGTATAGCCCGCCGGCAAAAACCGAACTCCAGGATGACCTGCGCCAGCAGATGCTGAGGATTCCCTTTGAGGATCTTGAAGAGCAGATGGAAACCCTGCGGCACTTCAAGAAGGCCCATATCCTGCGGGTAGCTGCCTCGGAAATCCGGGAAACCCTGCCGCTGATGAAAGTCAGCGACTACCTGACCTGGATTGCGGAAGTGGTGCTGGATCATGTGGTGGACGTTGCCTTTGCCAATCTGGTGAGTCGCCACGGCTATCCCCGGCGCAAGGATGGTTCCGCCTGCGATACCGATTTCGCCATCATCGGTTATGGCAAGCTGGGTGGTATCGAGCTGGGTTATACCTCGGACCTGGACCTGGTCTTCATCCACGATGCGGACCCAGAGCAATCAACCGACGGTGACAAGCCCATCGACAACGCCGTGTTTTACACCCGGCTGGGCCAGCGCATTGTACATATACTCAATACCCAGACGCCTTCCGGGCAGCTTTACGAAGTGGATATGCGTTTGCGTCCGTCCGGTAATTCGGGGTTGCTGGTCAGTACCCTGACTGCGTTCGAGAAGTACCAGCGCAACGACGCCTGGACCTGGGAGCACCAGGCACTGGCCCGGGCCCGTGGCGTGGCAGGGTGTGAGGCTACGCTGCATGCTTTTGAAAAACTGCGCAGCGATATCCTTTGCCAGCCAAGGGACAGGGGCAAGCTGAGGGAAGAAGTGGTCAACATGCGCGAGAAAATGCGTACAACTTTGGGCACGCCGCAGGTCGAGGACAAGGAGCCTGAGGTTTTTCACATCAAGCATGATTTTGGCGGCATCATTGATATCGAGTTCATGGTTCAGTACCTGATGCTGGCCTGGTGCTCCGAACACCCGGAGTTGACCCAGTGGTCCGACAATATTCGCCAGATGGAAGAGCTCGGGCGGGCCGGAGTACTTCCGGTTGAAGATACGGAAAAACTGCGCGAGGCCTATATCACGCTGCGCTCCACCATTCACCGCCGGGCCCTGCAGAATCTGAACAGCCAGGTGGCGGGGGATGCGTTTCCCGAGGAACGTGACTACATCCAGAGTATGTGGAACCGGGTGATGCTGGGGTGACGGAAGGATGATTGCGCCTCTTCGTAAGCCCGGTTTTTCCTGCTAGAATGCCCGTTTTCCGATAATGAGCGCTTTAGGAGCAGAAACAATGTCGATGGCTGATCGCGATGGCGTCATCTGGATGGATGGCGAAATGGTTCCCTGGCGGGACGCCAAAACCCACGTGCTGACCCATACCCTGCACTATGGTCTGGGCTGCTTTGAGGGTGTGCGTGCCTACAGCACCGCCGATGGCCCGGCTATTTTCCGCCTTGAGGATCACACCAACCGGCTGTTCCGCTCCGCTCATATCCTGAATATGAAGATGCCGTTCAGCAAGGATGAGCTCAATGCCGCCCAGTGTGCTGCTGTTCGCGAGAACAATCTGGACGAAGCCTACCTGCGCCCGATGGTGTTCCTGGGTTCCGAAGGCATGGGCCTGCGTGCCGACAACCTGAAGGTTCACGTGATGGTTGCTGCCTGGAGCTGGCCGTCCTACATGTCGCCGGAGGCAAAAGAGCTGGGTATCAAGGTGCGCACCTCCTCCTACACCCGCCACCATGTCAACATCACCATGTGTAAGGCGAAGGCCAACGGCAACTACATCAACTCCATGCTGGCCCTGAACGAGGCTATTTCCGGTGGCGCTGAAGAAGCCCTTCTACTGGACAACGAAGGCTATGTTGCTGAAGGTTCCGGCGAGAACATCTTTATCATGCGCGATGGCGTTCTCCACACTCCGGAGCTGACTTCCTGCCTGGAAGGCATCACCCGGGCCACTATCCTGGATTTCGCCAGGGAGCTGAACATACCGGTGAAAGAGCGCCGCATCACCCGGGATGAAGTCTATATTGCCGACGAAGCCTTCTTCACCGGGACCGCCGCCGAAGTGCTACCGATCCGCGAACTGGACGGCCGTGTTATCGGGGCAGGCAAGCGTGGCCCTGTTACCGAGAAGCTGCAGGCCATGTACTTCGATGCCGTGAAAGGCAAGAGTGCAGCCCACTCAAATTGGCTGACACCGGTTAGAGGCTGACAGGGTTTTCACACACACGACTGCAGGAAGAGCAAATGGCAGACGTTATCAAAGTGCCGGTTTCCTTTGGCGAAGTACTGGACAAGATCACCATTCTGGAGATCAAGTCCGAACGCATCGCGGACCCGGAAAAGGTTAAAAATGTTCGCCTGGAACTGGACGAACTCAACGCCACCTGGAACGAAGCCGTTCGGGACCAGGCCGCGATTGCCGGATTGCGCAAGCAACTCAAGGAAGTGAACGAAGCGCTCTGGGAAATTGAAGACGACATCCGTGACCAGGAAGCCGCCCAGGATTTCGGCCCCAGGTTCATCGAACTGGCTCGCGCCGTCTACGTCACCAACGACAAACGCGCCGCCATCAAGAAAGAAGTGAACCTGGCTTTGGGGTCTCGGTTCGTGGAGGAGAAGTCTTACCAGGACTATACCGCCCGCAACTGATTGCCCTGCAAACGTAGGTCGGATTAGGCCCAAAGGGCCGTAATCCGACAACCCAACCCGGCGCCGAACTCAAACCCTCGTCGCCGGGTTCCCCTTATACTCCTGAACCTCAACCCAACGATCCAGCATCCCGGTAACATCCTCCACCGTCACCAATTCCATCGCCCCCTCAAACTCAGCCTTGGCCCCCCAACGAGCCTCATCCACAGTCTTGCCGGTGAATTGCTTCAGTGCTTCCGGATAACGATTCACGCACCACTCAAGCGAGTTGTAAGGCCCGGATCGATACGGATTGCTGGCCGCAAAAATCCCGATCACATCGGTACCCATCGCACTGGCAATATGAGCCGGACCCGTATCCGGCGCCACGGCGAGATCAGCATGGTGGAGCAGGGCCGTTAGCTGCTTCAGAGTATCCTTGCCACAGATATTGTGAACCGGCTCTTCCATGGCACTTTCAATGGCTGCGCAGAATTCCGCCTCAAAAGGCGCCGGGCTACCCACCAGAATCACCTTCATGCCATGGACACGAACCGCATGATCCGCCAGCCGGGCATAACGATCTGCCGGCCAGTTGCGGAGGGTATGACTGGCACAGGGACTGATCACCAGGTTCTTCCGGTCCGTTGCCAGTTGCTCATGGGCAAACTCATGATCCTCCGGGGAAAGAGGGATGACCCATTTTGGTGCGGCCGGTTCCAGCCCAAGGGGCTCCAGAAAGCTCGCCAGGCAGTCCCGAACATGCTGCTGTGGTGCCGGGGCAATCCGCCGGTTGATAAAAAGGCTGTGCAGGTCCTTGCTGCGGGCCTTGTCGTAACCAACCTTCACCCTGGCGGGAATCATCGCCGCTGCCAGGTTGGCCCGGAATGCCACCTGCATGTGCAGCAGGGCATCAAATTTCCGGTCTTTCAAGGTGTTGCGCAAGTCCGCATAACCCTTCCGCCCGGCTTTCTTGTCAAAAATAACAAACTCGACGCCTGGCAGATCGCCGATCAGTTTGGCTTCGATCTTGCCAATCACCCAGGTGATTTTTACGCCGGGTAACTGCTCCTGAAGGCTCAGCACCACGGGAATCACGTGGGTAACGTCGCCAATGGCGGATAGGCGGAGGATGCAGATGGAGTTGATCAAGTTACGGTCCGTTTCCAATCTTTAACTGCCGGATGTGGAGCCGGGCGGGGCTCGTTGGTAAACTGTGCGCCATTCTAGCCTACTGGGCTTTTAACGTCTTTACCCGGGAACCATGGTTTGCCGGGCCGAGGGTACCGATCTTTTGACAGCGGCAACGGGCGAACATTCAGGTTCCGTACAATCACAACTGCTGGTAGCGCCGGAGTATAAAGGTGTTACGGAGTCCTGGTTTTCCCCCGACTTCTGGGGAGACCGGGCAAAGCCGGTGACATCCGGGGGACGTGGTGGTGCCTGGTTTATCGATGCAGATCATGTAGACATGGTGCTTCGCCATTACCGGCGAGGCGGCCTGATGGCCAGGCTGGCGGAAAGAACGTATCTGTACGCCGGTTTTGACCGGGCACGGTCGTTGGCGGAATTCCGTATTCTGGGCCGGCTCCGGGCGCTTGATCTTCCTGTGCCCGAGGCGGTTGCAGCCATCGCCTGGAAATACCGGCTGTTCTGGTATCGTGCCGCTATACTGGTGAAGCGAATACCGGGTGCGGTTACATTTTCTGATAGCACTCGCCTGGGCGACGAGTTGCTTTGGGAACAGTTAGGACAGGTGATTCGTCGTTTTCACGACAACGGGCTCGACCACGTTGACCTGAATTGCGACAACATACTTGTTACGGATAGCCAGATATACCTGATCGACTTTGACCGTTGCAGGCTGGTGCCCGAGAAAGATAATGAAGCAGATGCGGCATGGAAGCAGCGAAACCTGGAGCGCCTCCATCGTTCCGTTGGTAAGCGATGCCTGGATATACCCCCCGGCCAGAGAGAGAGTCTTTGGCAACGCTTGCTGCAGGCCTACGAACGCCAGCCGTAATCCTCCTATTTCTGACCAGGCCTGATATCCTTCCATGACCAATGTCGAACTCGAAGAAGAGCTTCATTCCAATACCCGCCGAACCCGGATCACCTACCGGGGACTGGTGAATGGGCAACCGGCAGCGATCAAGTGCTACCGGAAGCCGCTTTTCGGGTTGATTCACTGGATACGGGCGTTGCGAAAGGGGAAGAAGATCCGGCAGGTAGGGGCTCCGGTGCCGCCCATCGTATTTGCCGGCTGGGTTACATCCGAGAAGTGTTTTGGCTTCGGAACGGCATTTCTGGAGGGGTACCGCCCGCTAAGGGCCGTGTTGGTGAATGAGCCTTCCCGCACCAGGCAGATTGAGATTGTTCGTCTGTTGGGCTGGACCATGGCAGAGATTCACAAGCGGGGCATTGAACAGCCGGATGGCAACCTCACCAATTTCCTGATGGGTGAAGACAGCCAGTTATCCATGGTTGATGAAGACGACATTCGTGTTCATCCCGGTATGCTTCCACTAAGTGTTGCCACCTCGAACCTTGCCAACGTTGCGGCCCGGTTGCCAGACGAAGAAATGGTTGAAGCCCTTTTGACCGCCTACCTTGACGTGGCTTTTGTGGAAGCCGGCTCCGGGTGGGACCGTGGCGCGTTCTGGGCCAGTGTTCAGGGCTGGAAGACAATGCTGGAAGCGAAGCGGGCCAGCCGGAACATTGCGCGGGAAAGAAAGTTTGATTAACCAAACCCACACTAGTTTGCAGGTTGACATGAACGCTACAGGAATATCCAGACTATCAGGTTCATGGGACTGTAAGCTCGCTTGGATTTCCAGATTCGCTGTAGCGTCTTACCTGGTTTTCTACGTCCTCGTTCCGGATTTCTATGTTATTGGGCCGGCATTGTTACTGTTGATGGCGTTATTTGGCTGTCGGTGGAGGGAAATTCTGGGCGGTATTGATACCCAGAGTCAGTGGCTGGCAGGTGTATTTTTGCTCTATTTCTTGGGGCAAGCCGTTCCTTTGATTTTCCATGGCGAAGACGTTTCAGAGTTTGATCTTTCCACCCGCTATATAGCTGCTGTACTGATCCTTTTATTTGTCCTGAAGTATCCGCTCAGCGCCCGTGGGTTTTTGTCGCTTGCAGCGATAGGCTCATTGGCGGCAGGAGCTTATGCGTTCTACCAGGCTCAGTTCATCGGTGCTTCACGTGTTTCAGCTTTCGATAACCCGATTCATTACGGAAATGGAGCGATGGCACTTGCCTTGCTTTCACTGACCGGAGTTGGTTGGGCCGCAAAACAGAAATACCATTATTGCTGGATTGGACTTTTTCTTGCCGGGGTTGTCGGGGGGGGGTACGCCTCGCTTGTTTCGGGGACCCGAAGTGGGTGGATTGCGGTACCTTTTATTGCAGTTATCGCCGTCTATGTGTTCTGGCAGCCGATTTTCAGGAAAAAGCTAATCTCCTTTGTGCTGCTATCGCTCGTGGTCGTTGGCTTCTCGGCACTTTTGCAGGTTGATATGGTCGAGAAAAGGGCGCAAGTAGCCGTTGATGAGTTTGTTGATTACTACGAAGAAGGTCGTAACGGGACCTCAGTCGGTTTGCGACTGGATATGTGGAAGGCTGGGATGACTGCTTTTATACGTAATCCCTTGATTGGTTCTGGGCCTGGTGGAACTGATGCAGTCATTGCTGAGCTTGTTGCGGATCAGAGAATACATCCTGCTGTCGAAAATTTCCGACACCTGCATAACCAATATGTAGATGTCATGGCACGATATGGCTTGATTGGCCTTACCTGCTATCTGATGCTATTGGTTGTTCCGTTCATCCTGTTCTTGCAGAGAGCACGATCTGAATCTGCGTCTGTGCAGGCATTAGCGCTCGGTGGCAGCTTTTTCGTTGCGCTGCATGCAATTGTGAACCTGACGCAGAGTATGCTTGAGAGGAACATCGGCGTGATGATGTTTGCATTCATGGTCATCTTTATCTGGGGAGCGATCAGAGCAGAGGAGTCTGCGGTCAGGAACAGGAAAGATCAGGAGTGTTTCAACGGGAGCCGCGATGTCGATATGGATTGATAAGACTTGGTACCTGCTGAGGCGGAAATCGCTTCAGAGTCGGGATCGTCGTCTTACACTTCTGGCTCAAGGGCTGACGGGAGTTATAAGTCATTGCAAGACAGGATTTTCTGACGCTGATTTCGGGCGGATTGAGCGGGCTCTTGCAAGGACCGGGAACCAGCGCTTGATCACGGTTGGGCGCGCATGGTGGTCGGCGTACGCCGATGCAGTGGCCGCCGACGATGCGAGTTACGTGGCTAAAGAAGCAATACTGCTGAAGATGTGCAGAGAGTTGTCGGTTGGCGAGTTGGGTTATCGCGATTGGCTCGAGTTGTATCGTATTTGTTTGATTTCCGGGCTCTTTGTGGTTGGCATTGAGCTCCGGCAGCGGGCTGAACTAGCTGTATTGGTCGAAGCAGAGGCCGATGATGCATCGATAGATACCCTTCGGCATGCGATGTCGGTGTTGATTGAAAGGGGCTCCTTTGACGAGGCGCGCACTGTATTGAATGGCCTTCGTCAAAAAGGGGATGATCCGGATCTTATGGAACATGCTGACTGGTTGCTTCGGTTGCTGGATAGCGAAAGGCCATTGGCATACCTTCGGCCAGACAAGTTTCCTGTTGAGGCTGAAGTGCTGAAGGCCACGCAGGGTGCAAGCATTGCTCTGGTGGGGCCTGTACCGACCCGGTCGCCCAATGGTCCTGAAATCGACGGATTCGATCTTGTCGCGAAGTTCAATTATCGTGGTGGCCCAGGGGGACGGGATCCCGATACGCAGGGAAGTCGGGTCGATATTTCCTACTTCAATCTACAACAGGCAAAGTTTATTGCCCGGAAAACAAACCCCGCCTTTATTTCTGATATACCATTTCCTGTTTTTGTGAAAGGCAAAGGGTATCGGCTCCTTGGCCGATATACCACCACCGGACGGGTGCTGATGAACCTTCAATGGTTACTTTTTGACAGTGAGTTCAATGCCGGGCCTAATGCCATATTCGATTTACTGAGGTTTGCGCCTGCAACCGTCAAAGTGTTCAATACCGACTTAATGCTTACTGCAGGTCGATACCGCGGCTATTCGCAACCAGGTGGGGAAGAAATTAACTATTCGCATTCCTTTGCAAAAACTCATGACCCTTTAATGCAGTTTCGTTGGGCGAAGCTTGCTTGGTCTCGAAGGCTTATTGATGGTGACGAGCGTTTCTGTGAAGTTATGGCAAGCGATGAGCGCGATTACATTAAGCGTCTTCAGGAAGGGCATGGCGCAATAGCCAGGGAGAATCTAAGGGGAAGGTCCCAGTGACTTCTCTTTTACCAAACTGCTACGTATTTGGGGTAGTAAATTGACTATTACCTGTTTTTTGCCGTGTCGGAAAGGCAGTGAACGAGTTCCGAGGAAAAATATCCGAACAATTGCGGGCAAATCGTTTGGGCTGCTGGAAATAAAACTGGATCAGCTTCTATCCACGACGATGATCGATCGAGTTATTCTCTCTACTAATGACGAGGAGATTCTGGAGTTCGCAGCCTCTTTGGGGGCGGATCGTCTTGAAGTAAGGCCCCGCGACGAGTCACTTGCCTCCAACAGTACCAGTACAGATGAGTTAATCGAGTATGCAGGCTCTCAGGTAGACGAAGGGCACCTGGTCTGGACTCACGTGACATCGCCTTTTATTGGAGCCGGACAGTACGATGAATTATTAAGGGTCTATCTCCGCGAACTTGAGAATGGGTATGATTCTTTGATGACGGTTACCGAACTTCACGGCTTTATTTGGGATGATGCGGGACCGGTGAACTATGATCGCAGCGTGGAAAAGTGGCCCAGAACTCAAACGTTGACCCCACTCTATGAAGTGAATAGCGGTGCCTTTGTGGCTCCTGTGAATGTATATCGCGAACGAAAGGACAGGATTGGAACAAATCCGTTCAAATATAAGCTGGATAAGATCCAGGGCTTTGATATCGACTGGGAAGAAGACTTCCAGATTGCAGAAGCCTTGATGCGCGCTGGTATCTCGCGAATTTAAATGATGGTTCCAAGTGAGTACATCCGATGAACAACGCAAGCATCACATTCATTGACTGCACGCTCAGAGATGGTGGTTACTACAATGCGTGGGACTTCGAGTCGAACTTGATTGGTCGATATCTTGAAGCAATGGGAGTTGCTGGCGTTGATATCGTGGAGCTGGGTCTGAGAACCCTCCGGGGTGGTGGGTTCAAAGGGCCATGCGCTTTTTCGACCGACGAATTTCTCGAAAGCTTACCAATTCCCGATAACCTGTCGGTTGGCGTGATGGTCAATGCGGCTGAATTGGTTGATGGCACACCCATGGAGGACAGTCTGCAAAGGATGTTCCCCGTACATGCTGACGACTCCCCGGTTGATCTGGTGAGAGTTGCCTGTCATGTTCACGAATTCTCTAAAGCCCTCCCTGCCAGTGTATGGCTGCATGATCAAGGGTACCGGGTAGGCTTTAACCTCATGCAGGTAGCAGATCGGCAGCAGGCTGAGGTGGAGGCACTTGCACGCGAGGCGACCGTGTATCCGATAGAAGCGCTGTACTTTGCAGATAGTATGGGCAGCATGGGGCCGGAACAAACTCTCAGAATTATTCGTTGGTTGCGTAATTATTGGAGTGGCGCGTTGGGCATCCATACCCACGATAATCTGGGGATGGCACTTCAGAATACATTGACCGCACTGTCTGAGGGGGTTACCTGGATCGATGCAACGGTTACTGGCATGGGCCGTGGCCCCGGTAACGCAAAGACTGAGGAACTAGCAATTGAAGTTGCGGATCTCCGTGGAAAACGAATCAGCCTGGTCCCCCTGATGCAGCTGATTCGACAAGAGTTCAGGCCTATGCAGGAGCGGTATGGGTGGGGAACCAATCCTTACTATTACCTCGCCGGGAAATATGGAATCCACCCTACCTATATACAGGAAATGTTGAGCGACTCCCGTTACGATGAAGAAGATATTCTTTCAGCCATCGATCACTTGCGGGTTGAGGGCGGTAAGAAATTCAGTATACACACGCTTGATGCCGCCCGACATTTTTACGGACAGAATCGGGAGGGCGACTGGAATCCCGCCACACTGATTGAGGGTCGGGAGGTCTTGCTGCTAGGAACCGGGCCGGGTGTGGAGCGCCATAAGTGGGCCCTTGACAAATACGTTCGGAAAAACAGGCCCGTTGTAATTGCATTGAATACTCAAGCTGCACTTCTCCCTGATCTGATTGACTTGCGGGTTGCGTGCCACCCGGTTCGTCTGCTTGCTGACTGTGAGGCCCACACACTGCTACCTCAGCCACTGGTAACTCCGTGGTCGATGCTTCCTGACGATGTAAAAACATCTTTGAAGGGTAAAGAAGTTCTGGATTTTGGACTGGAAATAGAGAGAGGACGCTTCGCGTTCAGCCAATTTTCTTGTACTTTACCGACAGCCTTAGTAGTGGCTTACGCACTCGCAATAGCGACAAGCGGATGCGCAAGTAGAGTGCTGATGGCGGGATTCGACGGTTATGGCGCAGATGATCCTAGAAGCCGGGAAATGCAGGAGCTTATTGATCTCTACCAGAACACACCTGGCGCTCGCGAGCTGGTGTCTGTAACACCAACCCGCTATTCGGTGTCTACAGAATCAATTTACGGCATGAGTTGAAGCCTGATGAAAACGGTTGTGTTGATTCCCGCGCGTTACCAGTCCTCCCGATATCCCGGTAAACCGCTCGTTAAGTTGTTGGGTAAGCCCATGATCTTGTGGGTAGCTGATATATCGGCAAAGGCGCTTGGGGCTGAAAACGTCTATGTAGCGACCGATGATGACCGAATCGCATGGGTCGTCAGAGAGGCGGGCTATCAAGCGGTGAAGACAAGCTCCGATGCCTTAACGGGCACTGACCGTCTGGCAGAAGCCAGCAAATATATCGATGCAGATGTCTATATAAATGTCCAGGGTGATGAACCATTGGTAAACCCGGCTGATATCCTGAAAATCCGCGATATGAAATTATCGAATCCCGATATGGTGATTAACGGGTTCTGCTGGATCTCTGCTGCTGAAGATCCTTCAAGCGTCAACATACCGAAAGTGATTACGAACGAGCAGAACGAGCTTGTTTATATGTCTCGTAATCCTTTGCCTGGGTATAAAGAACCGAAGAGAGCCCCTGGCAGGTATAAAAAGCAGGTATGCATTTATGCGTTTAGCCGATCCGAGCTGGCAGCATTCCGAAAATTTGGCCGAAAGAGTGAGCTTGAGTGGAGTGAAGACATAGAAATTTTGCGGTTTCTTGAGCTGGACCGGCCTGTGTTAATGGTAGAGACGTCTCCGGGAAGCCTGGCTGTTGATGTTCCAGCGGATGTAGCACCAGTGGAAAAAGCATTAAAAGAGAGTGGCCGTGGATGCTGATCAGCAAATATAGAACCTGGGTTTTCGATTGTGACGGCGTTATTCTCGATTCCAACAGGGTCAAAACCGACGCTTTTTTTTCAGCTGCAAAAGGCTACGGGGATCTAGCGGCTTCCGCGTTGGTGAAATATCACGTTCAGCACGGCGGAATTTCGCGGTATGCGAAATTTGAATACTTTCTGCGACATATTATCGGTCGTAACGAGATTGATTCTGATGAGCTGGAGCGGTTGCTCAGAGCTTATGCAGAAAACGTCATTCAGGGTTTGTTGGATTGCGACATTGCAGAGGGTCTCTTCGAACTCAAGAGGCGAACTGAGGACAGCAGGTGGCTTGTTGTTTCTGGAGGCGACCAGGCTGAGTTGAGAAAGGTATTCGAAGCAAGAGACTTGTCGTCCTTATTTGACGGAGGCATCTTTGGTAGCCCTGCCAACAAGGATCAGATACTTAAGCGAGAGTTACAGTCCGGTCGTTTGGCGCAACCGGCTGTTTTTCTTGGTGATAGCCGGTACGATTATGAGGCCGCTAACAGGGCAGGGCTGGATTTTATTTATTTGTCGGACTGGAGCGAGTCCACTTTCAGTTTCGATGGTGCCACCAGACACGCCGGCGCTATTCGGGATCTTGTCGACGGGTGTAGTGCGGTGTGAGTCGCTGCCGGGGTTACTGGAGCCCTATAAGCCGGCAGTAAAAAAGAGACTGACTACGCTCGCGAAGACAATGTGGCGGCCATTGTCAGAGAAATTGCGGGTTCTCTAAGCGAAACGCTTCTAGGCTTTTGATTGCTGAAATATGAACCACCCCGAGTTGTACAGGCACATATTCAAGCTTTAGAGCGAGTGCAATCGCCAGCCGGTGATGGCCTTTTTTACCGAAGAATGGGGTGCCGCTCGGGCCAATATGTATGAGGATGCCCCCTTCCTCTCTGAAGTTGCCGGGTATGAGTTCGGATCTCGGGCTAAGTCTTCTGGATAAAGCAACTTGGCGGTAAAGTTCGTCAACACTCTGGTAACGTGATTTTATGTCATCGAGGTTTCTCAGCCGATCTACTTTACCCTTTTCGTCAATTTTCTTGAGCATTTGCTGAAAAATACCAGTTTCTTCCCAGGCCACGCCGTCTTGCCAATGCGCGAGGCAGGCCTTGATCGACGGTAATTCTCTCACCGGGACAACGAGTTGGTCTGGCCAGTCTTGAACGACCCGGGCGCTGTCTTTGGAGCTTCCGACTTTCACGCTGTAGTCTATGGAGTCAGTGGGGACCCAAAGAAGTTCAGCAAATTTTGGTGCCATGTCACCGTATTGTTTTCGATTTTTCCCATCGATCCGGAGTGCTCTGAGCCTGCTGTTCCAGTTACGACGAATTTGCTGAAATCGCTTTTTTTCGGTGATGCCCATTGCTTTTATTCCCTGTTGGCACTGATTTCCGGCGTGCTCACGCTTAAGCAAGGGGCCCTCTCAGAAACGCCTCTACTACTGTTCTGGACCTGAAAGGCGCCAGCCACTCAGCTTTAACTTTCACCGGCAACTCAGCCACCACCGATGACAGCCCCTCGGCCAGCCCATCCACAGTGCGTGGCGTCAGAAAGGCTTCCAGCTCTCCCCGGAACACATCCCGCACGCCCCCCCGGCTGTCCACAGACAGAATAGGTGTGCCGCAGGCGAGTGCCTCGGTCAGAACAATCCCCAGGCCCTCGTATTCCGAGGCCAGCACAAACAGGTCTGCGTGCTTCATCCAGGGATAGGGGTTCTTGCGTTTACCGGCAAAATATACGCGGTCAGCGATACCCAGGCTTCTGGCTTTCTCTTCCAAAGTCTTTCTCAGCTCACCCTCACCAACGATGACCAGCTTATGACCGATTCCGGCCCTGGCATAGGCTTCCAGCAATAACTCATGCCCTTTCTGGGGCACGAGACGAGCAACATTGAGGATGTAGGGTTCGTTTGGGATATCCGGGTCAGATTCCTGCGCAAGGGCGTTGATCTGTTCCACCGGGCAGGGGTTGGTGATCACCCGCAGGCTGGCAGGCTCGATGCCGCCTTTCTCGAATGCTTCCCGCGCTGAATCCAGAACCCCGGAAGACACACAGGCCAGGTGACGGCCATGAAAAACCAGTTTCCATTCCAGCTTTTTCTGCCACAGGGGGCGGTCGTAATGGATGACGTTTTCCAGCACATACACATTGCGATCGTCACGGAACGACCAGAAATATTTGAAGGTGCCCAGACCCCTGAAAACGATGCGGTCAAAGCGCCCGAACTGTCTTTCCAGCTTGGCAATATGCTTTTTGAGCAGCCAGCCGCTGAGCCAGCCCACCCAGATGAAGTGGGATTTCGGCATCAGCACGCCGAGCAGCAGGCGGGAAAGCAGGAAAACCGGAATGCCAATCACCGATTTGATCAGCGCCTGGAACTGGTCGAAATGGTGCAGGTGCACCGCCCGATTGGCCGGGCTGAGATCGTTGGGGCGGTTGCGGCAGGACAGCAGGTGGCTTTCGTGGCCCTCGTCGGCAAAGGCATCGGCCAGGTTAACGGCAACGCGCTCCATGCCCCCCATTTTCAGGCTGTGAATGACGACCAGGGTTCTCATGCGGCGCGGCTCTTCTTGATTCCGTTCTCCGCCCAGAAGGTATTGTTGTCCTTCACGGCCTTGCGGATCGCCTTGTTCCTGGCCCAGATTTCCGGTTTGGAATAGCCGCGGGCGTGATCCAGGTGCAGGCAGACAGTGCTGTAGCGGATCTGCTTCGATTTGTGCCCGTAGTTCCAAAGGCGTTCACCCAGCTCCCTGTCCAGGCCACCGTATTGCATGTCCTCGTTGAAGCCGTTAACCGCGATCAGGTCTTTCGTCCACGTGGAGCTGTTCATGCCGTTCCAGCTGGCGGCGGCGGGGGTTATGGCGTTGAGCAGTTTCTTTTTCAGCGCCGAGCGGGACAGCTTCCAGAGTTTGTGGTTTTTCGGCTGGCCCTTGCTGACCAGCCATTGCGGATCGAAAATCACGCCACTTTGGATATCCGCGTCAGAGATGGCCTCGGAAACCGGCATGGTGAGCTTGATGTAGCCCCCGGAGAGGAAGTGGCCTGGTTCCGCGAGCCGCCTGTGGGTGGCAATGAATTCCGGCTCGGGGATACAGTCACCGTCGGTGAAAATCAGGTAGTCGCAGTCGGTTTCGGCAATGGCCTTGTTGAGGATCTGGCACTTGCGAAAGCCGTCATCTTCATGCCAGACATGGTCAATGTTCAGAATGCCGCGTTCCCGGAACCGGTCGATCAGGGCGCGGGTTTCATCGGTGGAGCCGTCGTCGGCGACGATGGTCCGGAAGTCCTTGTCGGTCTGGTTCTCATAGCCCGTCAGCACCTTGCTCAGCCATAACGGGGAATTGTAGGTGGTGATAACAACACCAATACGCTCTGGGGACATGAATCCGGCCCGGTTATTTTCAGGAAAAACAGACAGTCATCAAGACTGGTTTGGTCAGGGGATTATACAGTTTTAGCCTCCGGCGGGCACCGGCCGGGATGCCCGTAGATACCCTGAGGGCGGAAAGGCTTCAGCGGGCGCTTCCGGGGGCCGGTTTTACGGTTCGGGGAGGGCGTTGTCTTGAGTTCTGTATTTCTTCGTAGACCTGGAATGTCTTCAGGGCATACCGGGCTGGCGAGAAACGGGTTTTCAAGCGTTCCCGTGCCGCCTCTCCAAGTTGTGATCGGAGTTTTGCCGAGTCGCACATCTTTAAAAGCGCCGCTGCCATATGTTCGGGCGAAGAGGGTGGCACCAGCAGTCCGGAACGCCCATGCTCAACAAGGTCGGTATTGCCGGGAATGTCAGTGGCAATAATCGGCAGACCTGCGCCCATGGCCTCCTTTACCGAGCGGGGGAGGCCTTCCCGTAATGAAGGCTGGATGTAGATATCTGCCGAGGGGAGCATGCTGGCGGCTCCCCCTTGTTGTCCCAGCAGATGAATTCTTTCCGAAGCCGGGCCATCGGCGACCAGCGCCGGTATATGGTCATCATAGTCACCTGCAATCACCAGCGAGCACTCGGGGTGGTTGGCAATATGAAAGGCCTGGATCAGTGAATCCAGCCCCTTGTAGGGGCGGCCCCTCGCATTACCGATAAACACAGCCGACAACCGGGTGCGGGAGGGCAGCTCCAAGGCGGATGTATTGGCGCTTAGCCACTCACAACTGAAGCCCTTGGGATTCACCACCAACCGGCTGGGGTTGATGAATGGCGCAAGGTGGTCGCGTACTGACTCACTGACACAGAAAATTTTCCGCACCCGCGGGTTGAGGATGCCCAGCCAGTAGGTTGGATCAAAGCGCCGAATGCGGGAGAGTGTGCCGCGATAACCAACCACGTCCACAGAGGTAAACAACGAGGCGAACAGGGCGTTGGAAAGGGAAGCAGAGTCCGTGGCGTGGATAATGGACAGGTCCAGTTCCCGTATCAGGCGGCGCATCTGGCTGATCAGCCGTGGCTGTATCTTGCCCTTGATTGCGGCGGCCTCGATGAACAGCCCCCTGGCCGCAAGCTCCTGGCGGCCAAGCGTTCGTGGAGATGCCAGCACACGGATGAACACACCCATGCTGTGCAGACGAAGCACCAGGTCCAGCTCCGCGGCATCCAGGTGGGGTTTCGAAAACAGTACTCGCATGGCAGACCTATGTATTCAGGTTTGCGAGCAGGCTACCAGCTGGAGATGACGGTTCAGTGACGGTTTACTTACACACCCGCCCGGGTTTGTAGGGGTGGGGCAGGCCAGTCGGGCGGTGGCGGAATCGCTTGTATTCCCACTGGTACTGTTCGGGCACTTCGCGCACTACGTTCTCGATGGATTTGTTCAGTGCTGTTGTAGCGACCACCGGGTCCGGGTCTGCAATGCCGGGTTCGCATTCCCGAATCACCAGCCGGAAGCCCTGGCCATCTTTCAGGCGCTGGGCGTAGGTCACCACGGGTTTGGCTCCGGACTTTTGAAGTAGTTTGGAGACCAGGGTCATGGTGCGCACTTCCATGCCGAAAAACGGCGCGTAGGCGTTGCCTTTTCCACGGGGACTCTGGTCGGGGAGTATGCCCGCTACTTCGCCTTCCCGCAGCAGGCTGATCAGCCTGGCCAGGCCACGGCGGTCGCCACGGACCAGCTCCGATCCCATTCGGCCGCGAACCCGGATCATGTAGTCTTCAAACTCCTTGATGTGCGGTGGGCTGTAGAGGGCGGCCATGCGATAGCGAGACGAAAAATACAGACCAGTCAGTTCCCAGTTGCCCAGGTGCGGGGCCAGCAGCAACAGGCCGCGGCCACCCTGCTTGGCCTCTGCCAGGAGCTCTTCGCCATCAATTTCACGTATTAGCCCCAGGCATTTTTCCACCGGCCATTCCCACATCAGCGGGATTTCCATCATGGTCTGCCCGGTGTGGCGCAGGCTGGAGCGGGCCATGCGTTGGCGCTGCTCTTCCGTGTACTCCGGGAAACAGATCTCCAGGTTAGTGCTGGTGGTTTTCCGCGATTCTGTTTTGAACAGCCAGCCGACCATGCCCAGAAAGCGGCCAATCAGCTGTGCACCGCGCAAAGGCAGCTTGCCGGCAAGCCGGAGGGCAGTGATCAGAAAGGTTGCTTTGGAAAGGGCCATAATCAGCAGGACAATCAACAGCAAACAGGAAGTGGGGAAGCTATCACCATCCGACGTAGGCGGCAAGGTTGGTGAATGCCAGTCAGTTTGCTCATAACTTCTGTGAGGCCTCCCAGGTATCGGTGCGGTTGCCGGTTTCCCAGTCGATGCGCAGGTAAAATCGCCTGATCCGGCGGTTGATGTAACGCCGGCGCCAGGCCGGTATGGCGGCCAGTTTGTCCGGTATGGCGGGGGCGCCGAGCCCGTCCACAAGGAACAGCTCCGGTTGCCCGTTTCGGTCTGCAATGACCAGGTTGTGGGGTAAAAGGTTTCGGGTCAGTATTCCGGTTTGAAGGAGCCAGGTACAGAATCGTTGAACAGCCTCCTGAATTGGCTGATCGAACCCGCGGTGGCGAAGATAATGCTCAAAGGTTGCGGCCGGTGAGCCATTGCTGTCGGTGATCAGTTCACTGATATTTGCGGGGCCACGGGAGGTGTCTGCGGTGCCATGGAAACGGGGCAGGTGTGCCCAGACCAGGGAGCTCTGATTGTTCATGAGCAGTTTGCTGATGGCTGTCTGCCGGTGGGCTCTGAGCTCCTGCCGGTTGTCATCGATTCTGGCCCTGCCGAGGGCTTTCTTGGGCCAGGTCTGCCGTTGATAGCGGGCTTCGATGTTTTCAGGGCGCAGAACTTTAAGACACAATGCGGGGTCGTCCGGGTGCCGGTAGCAATGCCGGTTATAGCCGGAAGCAAACGGCTCGCAGCCTGAAAGATCAATCATTGATGAGACGCCACATGATAAACGGGTGTATTGCCTACGGTGATTGCAACACCGAAGGGGTGCAAGGTTACCACGAACCGGTCTGGCCGGAGATAGTTGCGGAACAGCTGGGCCTGGCCTTAACCAATTGTGGCCACACCATGAGCACAACCCGTGAACTGTTGCATTATGCAGAGGCTTTCCCGCCACGGAATTATCAGCTGGCGTTTATCCAGTATGGTTTGGTGGACTCCTGGCTTACATTCCGCGGCGCTCCCTATGTGCTCTATTACCCGGACAATCCCAGCCGGAAAATCGCCCGCAAGCTGGTCAAAAAGCTCAAGAAATGGGCGCGCCACTTCCATCTTCAGGAGCGTTTGGGATCGGTGGAGCAGGTGCCGCTGGAAGAGTACCTGTGTAATGTCGGGAAGGTGGTGCGCTCCGGGCCCGACACGCTGTTTGTACTCGTCGCTACGCCACCCAATCTGGATGAGCCGAGAAATCCTCGCATAGAGCGATACAACGCGGCTCTGCACCAGATGGCCGGGCAGGAATCGAATGTGGTGCTTGCCGATGCCTACGATCGGTTATGGCAGGAGAAGGCAAAGACCCTGATGGGTGACGGAACGCACCTCACCTTCGAGGGGCATCGTATTGTGGCGGAGGCTGTTATCAACGCCTTGCCGGCACACTGGCAAGCAGGTCCCGATAGAAAGCTTCGGTCTTCGCCACCATGGTCTCAAGGGTGAGCTGTGCCCGGGCCTGTTCAAAGGCGTTTTCCTGCAGGCCCGCCAGTGAATCCGGGGCGGTCAGGCTGGTTCTGATCAGGCCGGCTATATCGTCAACGCTGTCCGAGACGGCAATACAGCTGTCAGGCAGGAAGTCTCTCACGCCACTGACTGGTGTGGACAGAACCGGACAGCCTGCCATTAATGCCTCTACCATGATGTAGGGGAATCCTTCCCGGCTGGAGGTGATGATGCAGGCTGTGGCCGCCTGCAACCAGAGCTGGATACAGGATTCATGGCCGGGCAGCAGAACGCAGTCGGTCAGCTCCAGCTCACGGATCAGTGCATCGAGTCGAGCCCGCTGGCTGCCCTCGCCGAGAATCACCAGCTTGCCGTCACAATCAGCCCGGGCCCACGCCCGGATCAGCCGGTCGAACTGTTTTACAGGTTCAAGCCTGCCCGCAGCCACCAGCAGTGGGCGTTGGTCCGGAATGGCGAAGTCGGGGCTGGCCAGGCTCTCTCCGCCCGGGTCGGGACGCTGGAGGCCATTGAATATCAGCCGGGCATTGGGATGGTCGATGGCATCGGTAATCTCACGGCTGACGCCAATGACCCCATTCAGTTTATCAAAGGCCTTGTGGGAGCTCTTGGTACCGTGGAGTGTACCCACGGTCGCCCGGGCGTGGTTGGCTCTGGAGCTGACCAGGCTGGCGGCCTTGTTGCCCTGGGCGTGGAGAATGTCGGGCCGGATGGAGCGGAGTGTTCGTCGAAAACAGTACCTCAGCCACAGGTTGCGTCGGCCGAGCTGAAAGGGCAGTGGGTGGAATTTCACAGGGTCCGCGAACCGGTCCTGATGGGCGACATGGGCCAGCACGTGAACCTCATGCCCTTTGGCTGCAAGGGCATCCGCAAGATCGGCCGTGTGTTTTTCCATACCGCCCCAGCCGGTTCCCGGAGTGGCAATAGCCAGGGCAATGGTCAGCTGGCCCTGCGTACTCATTATTCTGCCCGTCTCCGGGCCAGCACGGATTCGTAAACCCGGAGGGTGGTTTCGGTCTGGGCTTCCAGCCGGAACCGCCAGGGAATCTCGATCTCTGACCTGGGTCTGTCAATCAGGGCCAGCGCGGTTTGCGTAAACGCCTCTGTGTCGTCCGGCTTTACCAGACCCTCGGGGAAGCAGGCGCGAAGCGTTTCGGCAGCTCCGCCGCGATCGAAGGCCGCCACCGGGGTGCCCGAGGCCAGTGCCTCGGTAACCGTGCGCCCGAAGGGTTCCGGTTTGGTGGACATGTGGCACACCACATCGGCCAGCAGGTAGAGGGTGGTCATGTCATTACGCTGGCCGAGGAAGCTCACTTTGTCGACCAGGTCCAGGCGGGCACGTTCCTTTTCCAGCTCTTCCAGAAACTGCTCCTTGCCTGGCTCGGCGCCGCCCACAATGATGCCGTGGCAATCCGGCCGTTTCTGCACCAGTTGCGCCATCATCGCCAGGAAGTCCAGCTGGCCTTTCCAGCGGGAAATGCGGCCCGGCATCATGATGATTTTCTGGCCGGCGAGTTGCGGGTACTGCCGGAACCAGCGGTCCAGCCATTGCTCACTGAGCTCCCGCTGTCGGAAGGCATCCACATCCACTCCACGCTGGATAACGGTGAGTTTGTCTTCCGGCACGGGATAGTTGTTCAGTACATAATCCCTGACACACCCGGACACGGCGATTATATGGTCTGCCCGCGTCATGATGGCGCTGTAGGGTGTGACGGAATACATGCCATGAAAGGTGGATACGATCGCCGGGCGCTGATGTTCCGGAATGGTTTTCAGAGCCAGGAAAATGATCCAGGCCGGCATGCGGGAGCGGACATGGACAATGTCCGGTTTCAGCTCCAGCAGCAGCTTCCGCATGGGCAGGATCTGCCCGAAGGATGCCGGGCTTTTCCGGTGTATCGGCATGAAAAAATGTTTCGACCCCTGGCCGCGAAGCTGCTCGGCCATGGGGCCACCCTTTGAGACCACAAAGGATTCATGCCCGCGTTTGAACAGGTCGGCTGCAAATTCCACGGTGCCCCGTTCAACGCCACCGCTGTAGAGCGCCGGTAAAGCCTGCAGAATCCTCAACGCTTGCCTCCCTTCAGGTAATGGTGAATCAGCCAACGTGCGGCCCGGTCGGCCTCCCAGAGGTGATGGGTTTCCGAGAGTTTGCCGGCCATCACTGCAGCATGGTCGCTCCAGCGGGCAACGTACCCTTTTTCCACCAGGCTGGCTATGCCGCGCGCGACCCGGCTGCCTTGCCTTGGAGCCAGTTCGAACAGTCCCGTGGGGACACCGGAAGTGGCGGCTTCGCAGACCATGGAGGCGCTGTCCGGCGTTACCCAGGCCGCGCGGGATGCTGCCAGTTGGTGGGACAACCAGCTTGCATGGGTACGGTCTGCGTCCACAACAGTGATTTTTGGCCCACCCAGCTCCTGCAACTTGTCTGACAGGGGCTCTGGTGTACGGCGGGAACCACTGATGGTCCAGCGCCACTGGGGGTAGTGGCCCATAAGTTGTGATATCTGGCCCAGAACAACATCATTGTCCCAGTCGAAATGGGGCGAGGGGCCGCCGACGAGGATCAGTCCCTCGGGCTTGTCAGTAATTCTTGCCAGGGGCGTAATGGCGTTGATCACGCCCTCGGTCGTCAGTATATGCTTCGAAGGCGCGACATCATCGTGTGAGGGAATGATGGCCGCATCAACCCAGCCGACGGGAAATCCCGGTTTCATCAGAACTACGGTTTTTGCTTTGCGGCGGCGCCGAAGGGAAAGAAGAAGGCGATGGGTTCCGCTGCCTGCTGCAATAATAAGGTTTGGGTTGCCAAGGGATTCATCCATGGGCGGGGCCATGCCTATCACCGCTCGCCAGAGGGGAACCGGAATTTCTGTGGCGTCAATTTCAGTCACACTGGCGCCGGTCAGTACCCGCAGGCGATTACCAAGGCCCTTGAGCTGGTTGCGATGGCCGGGCTTGTTGTCTGTGAGTAGCCAGACAACCGGGGCTGATGAGTCCATTCAGTCTGCTTCCTTGCTGTAAAGGTCTGGGTCATCCCTGGAGGGACGGGTCTTGAAGCGTCTGTGCATCCACAGGTACTGGTCCGGGTGCTTGCGGATCTCGTGTTCGATGGTTTTGTTTACCAGGGTCGCGTCTTCCAGGTCGTCTCCCGAGGGAAAATTCTCCAGAGGGGGATGGAAGTAGATGTCGTACCCGGGCTCATGCTCCCGGCGGAAATGGCTGAAGGGCACGACCGCACACCCGCTGCGATCCGCAATCCTTGAGGTGGCGGTAATTGAGCCGGCTGGCACACCGAAAAAAGGCGCAAATACAATACCCTTGCGGCCGTAATCCTGGTCCGTGGCATACCAGACGATACGATTTTTTTTCAGCTGTTTGAGCAGGCCCCGCAGATTCCTGCTGTCCAGGGCGATGCCATAGCGCCGTTCCCTGGCGCGGGTCATCACGGCATTCATCAGCGGATTGTTGTGGTCGCGCTGCATGACATCGGCCTCTATGTACTCGGTCACCAGGCTGCCGCCCAGGTCCAGGGTGCTGTAGTGGCCGCCGAGTAGCAGGATGCCCTTGCCCCCTTCCAGGGCTGCATCCACGTGCTCGAGCCCGTGCACCCGGGTAATGGGAATGAACGAGGTAGGGTTGCGAAACCAGGCAAGGCCCAGCTCCATCACGCCGATGCCATTGGCCCGGAATGATTTTCTGACCAGAGCCCGCTGCTCCTGTTCCGACAATTCGGGAAAGCACAGGCGGATATTCACCTCTGTAATGTGGCGCCGGCGGGCCGCGAAACGATAGGCAAGGTCACCAATGCGTTTGCCCAGCCACCACTGGAGCCTGAGCGGAAGCCGCGCTGCCAGCCACATCAGAGCGATTCCGGCCCAGGTCGGCCACCATCGTGGGTGCAGATAGCTGGTGTAGCGGGTGTCGCGGATTTTCTGCTTGCTGTTCTTCACTTGTTTCATTGCCTGACGGTGTTCCGGTAACAAGAACAGGAGTTTAGCAGGAGGGCTCACATCCGCTAAAGCAGCAATGTCCGCAACTTGCGCCGACGGATGAATTCCATTCGGCAGACTCGGGCTCCGGCATTATGTAGAATGACCGCCGCACCGACCCGGCCCGGAGTTACCATGCTTCACTTTTTCTACTCCCTGTTCTTTCGCATCGCGCTGCCATTCGTGTTGCTGCGCCTGTGGTGGATCGGGCGCAGTAATCCGGCAGCGTTTGTACACTGGCAGGAGCGGCTGGGTTATGTGGAGGCGTCTGAAGAGCCGGTAATCTGGGTCCACGCGGTGTCGGTGGGTGAAACCATTGCAGCAGCGCCTCTGGTGAAGGCCCTGCTGCGCCGTAATCCGGACATCCCGGTACTGATGACCGCCATGACCCCCACAGGCTCTGCCCGGGCCCGGGCTCTGTTCGGTGACCAGGTACGCTATGCCTTTTCGCCCTATGATACCCCCGGTTCGGTACGCCGTTTTGTGGACCGGGTTCGCCCCCGGGCCCTGGTCATCATGGAAACAGAACTCTGGCCCAACATGATTGCCCTCAGTAAGCAGCGCGATGTACCCATTTTTCTGATTAATGCCCGGCTTTCCGAGCGCTCGGCCCGCGGGTATGAGCGGGTGGCTTCCCTGGTGAAACCGCTGTTGCGCAGTATCAGCTGGATTGCAGCCCAGGCGGACGAGGATGCCGGTCGCTTCCTGCGCATAGGCGCGCTGCCGGAGTCTGTTTCGGTCACCGGCAGCATCAAGTTTGATGTGGAGATCTCGGGCGAGATTCGATCGGCTTCAATCCGGCTAAGGCAGCAGCTTGGTCAGGATCGTCCGGTCTGGATCGCTGCCAGTACCCATGAAGGCGAAGACCGTCAGATTCTGGACGCCCACAAACAGATAATGGCCCGGTATCCGGACGCGCTGCTGGTGATCGTGCCGCGGCACCCGGAGCGCTTTGATGATGTGGCTGAGCTGGCAGGCTCCATGGGGCTTTCGGTGCAGCGACGTTCAGACACCCGGGATGCAAGTGGGAGCAGTGAACGTCCCTGCCAGGTGTATCTCGGGGACACCATGGGGGAGTTGCTGATGCTTTACGGCGCCTGCGACATCGCGTTCGTGGGTGGATCGCTGATCGAGCGTGGGGGGCACAACCCTCTGGAGCCGGCAGCCTGGGGTATGCCGGTACTCTCTGGCCCCCATATCTTCAACTTTGAAACCATCTACAACCGACTGGAAGCAGGATCGGGGCTATACATCACTCCCTCCTCTGAAGAGCTGGCAAGCTGCGTGATGAAGCTGATTGCCGACAAGGACGTTGCGCAGAAGGCAGGGCGTAACGCCCTGGCAGTAGTGAACGCCAACCGGGGAGCCCTGGAGAAGGTGGTTGACGGCATCGTGGAGCGGGTTTAGGGCGGGCCCGGGGTGGTGCCCGCCTGCCTGTTATTTATTGCATCGGATCTTCGATGGTTTCCTCTTCCTCGGCGAGGGCTTCAATACCGGGCGCAGAGGCGCTGAGCCAGTTGTTCAGCTCCAGCAGGTCCTGGGGGCTCAGAGTGCCGGCTGCCTGCTTAAGGCTCAGGGTGTTGATCACATAATCGTACCGGGCATTGGCGAAGTCCCGCAGGGCCACGTAGTAATTCCTTTCCGCATCCAGTACTTCCACGATATTTCGGGTGCCGACTTCATACCCTGCCCGGGTTGCGTCCAGGGCACTGCGACGGGAGATGATAGTCTGTTCCAGTGCCGAGGCAGATTCTATGTTGGTGTTCACCGTGCGGAACAGGCTGCGGGTGTTGACCCGCACATCGCGGCGGACCGTCTCCAGCGATTGTTCCGCCACATCGACCAATGACCGCTGTTGACGTACGCCGGCCTGGGTACCGCCTCCCATGTAGAGTGGTACGTTCAGCCTGAGAGCAATGCGGCCTTCGGTGGTTGTGCCGTCGCGCTGGCTCTGGGCAAGGGTCGGATCCTCCAGGCCATCGATATCGGTCTTGCCATAGGACGCGTTCAGGTCCAGTGTCGGCAGGTGTCCGGATTTGGCCGTATTCAGGTTGGCCTCGTTGGTGTTCAGGTCGTATATCGCTGACTGAATCTGCCAGTTCTGGTCCAGGGCGGTGTTTTCCCATGCGGACGGATCCATGGGGTCCGGCCGGCCGAGGGGGAAGTTCCGGCGCAGATTGTTCAGTTCTTCAGTGTATTCGCCGGTCAACCGGGCCAGTTGTTCCCGGGCGATGTCCAGCTCGCTTTCTGCGGCAATACGCTGGCTCTTGCTGTCATCGTAGCTGGCCCGGGCCTCATAGACTTCCGTAATGGCGATAAGTCCCACATCGAAGCGTTCCTGGGCCTGCTCATACTGCCTCTGGATCGCGGCTTCCGTCGCCCTGGCCGTGGTAAGGGTATCTGCGGCGCGAAGCACATTGAAGTAAGCGGTCGCCACATCGAGAATCAGCTGTTGCTGTGCCAGATTATATTCGGCCTGGGCGGATTCCGTCTGAAATTTGCTGGCGTCGTAGTCGAACCAGGCGTCGGCGCGGAACAGTGGTTGGGTCAGCTCCAGGCCGTAGGCAAAGGTTTTATAGGCAGCATCCTGGCCGGGGCCGTCAACATCGGTATGGCTGGCATCACCAAATGCACCGATTTGCGGAAGCAGATTACTGCGGCTGACGTCGCTGGCGGCCTGCTGGGCTTCCAGACTGGCTCGGGCTGAAGCGATGCCGGAATCATAGGAGAGTGCTTTCTCGTACGTCTCAACCAGATCCATGGATAGGGCAGGCTGGGCTGCTAGCAGTCCGATCAGCCCGGAAAGCATTCGTTTCTTCATGTTGTCTCCTGTTAATGATTCACCCGGCGAGAGGGCATTATGGACAATAAACCGCTTGAGCTCTACACTTGCAAACGGCACAGGTTGTATGTGTCAATTACATTGAATTCGCGTCTTGACGGGGTGCTGGCGTCAGAACATGTGACAGCTGGCTGAGATTGCATTGCAGAACCCGCAACCTGATCCGGATAATACCGGCGTAGGGATCCAAGATAGTTTACTGCAAACCACAGGCGTTTTCTGTGGCCCTGCTCCGTCATACGCGACCCGTTTCCTACCCAACTCCGGGGGCGCAAGATGACAGAACTACCTTCCTATCTCAGTGATTCAGCCAAAGTCGATTCCGCAGCGATCAAGCCGTTGCCCCAATCCCGCAAGATTTACGTACAGGGTAGCCGACCCGATCTGCGGGTGCCCATGCGGGAAATTACCGTGGGCGACACACCGACGGACATGGGCGGCGAGAAGAATGCCCCTGTTGTCGTCTACGACACCTCGGGGCCTTACAGTGACCCTGAGGCCATCATTGACCTGCGCAAGGGCCTCAAACCAATTCGCTCAGCCTGGATTGAAGAGCGCGGCGATGTGGAACAGTTGTCGGAGTATACCTCAGAGTTTACCCGCCGCCGTATGAGAGACCCGCAGCTGGATCCTCTCCGTTTCATAGACGAGCGCAAGCCATTGCGGGCAAAGCCGGGCAGGAATGTCAGCCAGATGCACTACGCCCGCCAGGGCATCATCACGCCGGAAATGGAATTTGTCGCCATTCGCGAAAACATGAAACTGCAGGAGGCGCGGGACCAGGGGCTTCTGAAAGATCAACATCCGGGTCAGTCATTCGGTGCCTCCATACCGCAGGAAATCACGCCCGAGTTCGTTCGCGATGAAGTCGCCCGCGGCCGCGCCATCATTCCAAATAATATCAATCACCCGGAAACCGAACCGATGATCATCGGCCGCAATTTTCTGGTGAAGATCAACGGCAACATCGGAAACTCGGCGGTCAGCTCGTCCATCGAGGAAGAAGTGGAGAAACTCACCTGGGGCACCCGCTGGGGTTCCGATACCATCATGGACCTGTCCACCGGCAAGAACATCCATGAAACCCGCGAATGGATCATCCGCAACTCGCCGGTGCCCATCGGGACCGTGCCCATCTACCAGGCCCTTGAGAAAGTGGGTGGCGTGGCCGAGGATCTGACCTGGGAAATCTTCCGCGATACCCTCATCGAGCAGGCCGAACAGGGTGTGGATTACTTCACCATCCACGCTGGTGTGCGCCTGCATCACGTGCCCATGACCGCCAAGCGCACCACCGGTATCGTGTCCCGGGGCGGCTCCATCATGGCGAAGTGGTGCCTGGCCCACCACCAGGAAAGCTTCCTGTACGAGCATTTCGAAGACATCTGCGAAATCATGAAGGCGTACGATGTCGCCTTCAGCCTCGGCGACGGCCTGCGGCCCGGCTCCATTGCCGACGCCAACGACGAAGCCCAGTTCGGCGAGCTGGAGACCCTGGGTGAACTCACCAAAATCGCCTGGAAGCACGATGTCCAGTGCATGATCGAAGGCCCGGGCCACGTGCCCATGCAACTGATCAAGGAGAACATGGACAAGCAGCTGGAATGCTGTGACGAAGCGCCGTTCTATACCCTCGGGCCGCTGACCACGGACATTGCGCCTGGCTACGATCACATCACCTCCGGCATCGGGGCGGCGATGATCGGCTGGTTCGGCTGTGCCATGCTCTGCTACGTCACCCCGAAAGAGCATCTGGGCCTACCTAACAAGGACGATGTGAAAACCGGCATCATCACCTACAAGATCGCCGCCCATGCTGCCGATCTGGCAAAAGGTCATCCCGGCGCCCAGATCCGCGACAACGCCCTCTCCAAGGCGCGTTTCGAGTTCCGCTGGGAAGACCAGTTCAACCTCGGCCTGGACCCGGACACCGCCCGCGCCTTCCACGACGAAACCCTGCCGAAGGATTCGGCCAAGGTGGCGCATTTCTGCTCCATGTGCGGCCCGAAGTTCTGCTCCATGCAGATTTCCCAGGAAGTGCGGGACTATGCCAAGGAACATGGCCTTGACGAAGTATCGGCGGTGGATGCCGGCATGAAGGAAAAGTCCCGGGAGTTTGTGGAGGCTGGGTCCAAACTTTATGACAAGGTTTGACCTTTTGTAGGCTTGCTTGATTCGGAGTGTGAGCCGGGGTGGTGGCCCCGTTCAGAAAACGATTCGAGACGTCCCTGTGCGTCTCGGGCTCCGCCATCCGTGGCTCCGCACGTTTCTGAACGGGGCCACCACCCCGGCTCAGTCTGGCGTTGGCAGTAATCGCCTGGTCAGGGCCTTATTGGCGGATGGCAATTCTTTACGGGGCAGTCGTAGGTCGGATTAGGCGAAGCCGTAATCCGACAAAATGACGCCGATAGCCCACCCAGTGTCGGATTACGCTTCGCTAATCCGACCTACCCCTACCACTGTTTTCCTGCCGGCTGCCCCTGAAGTCCGGGGCAGCCCCACCGTGACCTTGCACCCAAGGTGGCGGCCAAGAAGGCTTGCACCCAAACCAAAACACCGGCTATCGTTCAGAATCGTTCTCAGAAACGGATCTGAAATGACCGAACCGTTCCAGTTTAAAAGTACCGACGTAAAAATCGAAAAACGCGAAACCGTCTTCCAGGGCTTCTTCCGCATGGACAAGCTCTGGTTGACCCACCCCCGTTTCGATGGCGGGAAAATGCCCACCTTCACCCGCGAACTCTTCATCCGCGGCGACGCTACCTGCGTATTACCCTACGACCCGGATCGGGACGAAGTCGTACTCCTTGAACAGTTTCGCCTTGGCGCCCTTGGCCGCAACCAGTCACCCTGGCTGCTGGAGCTCGTCGCCGGCATGAATGAAGACGGCGAGTCGCCGGAAGAAGTGGCCCAGCGCGAAGGTCAGGAAGAAGCCGGGCTGACATTCGAACCGCTGGACAAAATCTGCGATTACCTGGTGTCACCGGGTGGCAGCACAGAACTTATTCACCTGTATTGCGGTCGCATCAGCACAGAGTCCGCCGGCGGGCTATACGGTATGGAACATGAACATGAAGATATCCGTGCCCACGTATTCAGTGCCGACGACGCCATCGCAATGATTTATGATGGACGTATCAATAACGCCGCAGCAATCATCGCGCTGCAGTGGTTGCAGTTGAATCGCCCGCGATTGCGGGAAGGTTGGAGCTGATATGACAGAATGGGTGATGAAACCCCGGCGCTATGTACCGGATTTACGACGTTTCGGCGCGCTGTGTGATGGTAACTACATGCGGCTTTACCGCCTGAGGAAGCTTGAGGCCAAGGGCCGGCCAATCTGTGAATTTGAGCTTCACCGTGAGGACCAGTACCTTGGCCGGGTGCGCATAGAAGTGCTGCAAACCACAAAGTTTACCGAAACCCTCCTGCTGGAGCAGGTGCACAACTCCGGGCGCTGGCTCAATAATCCCCAATTGACCGTGCGTGTTTACCATGACGCCAACATGGCAGAGGTGATCAGTTGCTACCGCGACCGGCAAATTGCCCCGGTGAACGACTACCCGAACCGGTTCATGCATCACCCGGACGAAAAGGTTCAGGTGAACAGCTTCCTGGCCGACTGGCTGGATTACTGCCTGCGGTTCGGGCACTTGCCCATGGAACATGCTGCCTGGTCGGCCGGGGAGGGCGTGGACTGAGGCTGCATGTCTGTACCGATGGTACTGGCCTGGAGTTTGTCGTGTGGATCGTACGGAGAGTGTGCGAGAGTTGTCAAAACAGGTAATTATGCCCGTAAGCCTGAGCAGAATGTGATGAGTATTCTGGATGCAGTCGTAAAAACTGAATAGTCTGCCATTATGCCTGCATCACCGGTGGGTGTTGCGCGAACGCAAGAAACACGAGTGCCATGACAGAGAACGACAGCCAGCGTGCCCTTCGGGTGCTACAACTGACCGACCCGCACCTGATGGCCGATCCGGCCGGGGAATTGCTGGGCGTCAATACCAGAGACAGTCTCGATGCGGTGATCGCGCAGGTGTTGCGTGATCATGGCCAGCCTGACCTGATACTGGCAACCGGCGATATCGCCCAGGATGCAACGGAAGAAGCCTACCGTGTATTCGGTGAAAAGCTGAATGTCTTTTCCTGCGGATCCGCCTGGATGGCAGGCAACCATGATGACTCGGAATTGCTGGCCCGAATTGCTGCGGAAATGCACGCAGACAGGCGCCATATCATCCAGGGTGGCTGGCAGTTTGTGCTGCTGGATACGTCGGTACCCGGCAAGGTTTTCGGAGAGCTGGCGGAGTCCGAACTGGCGTTTCTGGAGCAAACCCTGAGCGAAAATCCGGAGCTGCCGGCACTCGTTGCCCTTCATCACCATCCCATCGAAATTGATACCCAGTGGATGTCGCCCATCGGCCTACGCAACCGTGAGGCGTTCTGGCAGGTCGTGGACCGGTTCGAGCAGGTGAAGATTGTATTGTGGGGGCATATTCACCAGGAGCTTGAAGAGGTCAGAAAGGGGGTGAAGCTTATGGCCACGCCCTCTACCTGCATTCAGTTTGCGGCAGGCTCCGTGGAGTTTTCCGTGGAAGACAAGGCGCCAGGCTATCGCTGGTTCGAACTGGAGCCCTCCGGCGAGTTCGCCACCGAAGTGCGCCGTGCAGATGACTTTGTGTTTGATCTGGACAGTAACAGCTCTGGTTATTAGAACTTGCTCCTGTTTTGAGCGGGCCCGTGCCCTGTTAATGGCCACCAAATTCCGTTTATAATTCCGTCGTCGCTCAGGACGAGTGACCGTGTGCTTGATCGCACCCACATGTAATCAACATCTTCAGGGATCGAAGACATGCCCCAGGCAACCGGACTGCAGTTCACCGCCACCCTTGGCGAACTTCCCAAAGACCTGTTCGCGGTCGTCCGTTTCGAACTGACCGAACACCTCTCAAAGCTTTGCCACTGCAAGCTGGAACTCGCCAGTACCGCCCCGGATATTTCAGCGGAAGAAGTGCTGGAACAGCCCGTGGAACTGGTGGTCTGGCAGGATGGCATTCCGCTGCGGCGTTTCCACGGCGTGGTCAACGAATTCGCCCGGGGCGACAGCGGCCACCGCCGCACCTGCTACGAAGTCATCGTCCAGCCCCCGCTCTGGCGCCTGGGCCTGATGCACAACAGCCGCATCTTCCAGACCCAAACCACCGACGCCATCGTGCGCACCCTGCTGGAAGAGCGGGGCCTCATCGATACGGTCTTTGATCTCAAACGCACCCCCGAAGAACGGGAATACTGCGTCCAGCACCGGGAAAGCGACCTGGCCTTTATGGAGAGGCTGTCGGCCGAAGAAGGCTGGCACTACCGCTACCACCACGGGGATGTCAACGGTGAAGAACAGCCGGCCCTGATCATCGCTGACCACCACGGCGACGCCCCAAGGCTGGAACCGGTGGAATACAACGGCAAGGCCGGCGGCAGCTCCCGCCAGAGTGCCATCTTCCAGTTCACCTACCGGGAACGGGTCAAAGCCGCCTCCGTGGCCATGAAGGACTACACCTTCAAGAACCCCGCCTACGCCCTGATGCATGAAAGCCAGGCCGACAAACTGGATGCCCAGCGTGAGGACTACCAGCACTACGACTGCCCCGGCCGTTTCAAAGCCGACGCCAGCGGCCAGTCTTTCACCGAAGCCCGGCTGGACGCCCTGAGAAACGACGCCACCCTGGCCCACGGCCAGAGCAACCGCCCCGACTTTACCGTGGGCGCCAGGGTGGAACTCACCGAGCACGACAACCAGAGCCTGAACCGGGAATGGCTGTTCACCAGCATCACCCACACCGGCGAACAGCCCCAGGCCCTGGAAGAGGACGGTAATGGCGGCGCCACCACCTATCACAACGCCTTCAACGCCATCCCCGGTGACCGCACCTGGCGCCCGCAGGTAGAACACCGTCCACTGATGGACGGCCCCCAGATTGCCATTGTTACTGGTCCGGAAGGGGAAGAGATTCACTGCGACGAACACGGACGGGTCAAAGTCCGGTTCCCCTGGGACCGCTACTCAAAGAATGATGAAAACAGTAGCGCCTGGTTAAGAGTCAGCCAGGGCTGGGCCGGTGGCCAATATGGCTTCATGGCCCTGCCCAGAATCGGCCACGAAGTCATCGTCAGTTTCCTGGACGGCGACCCGGACCAGCCCATCATTACCGGCCGGACCTATCACGCCACCAACACACCGCCCTATGCACTGCCGGAACACAAAACCAGAACCACCCTCAAGACCCAGACTCATAAGGGCGAGGGCAGTAACGAACTGCGGTTCGAAGACGAGGCGGACAAGGAACAGATCTACCTCCACGCCCAGAAAGACCTGGACCTGCTGACCGAGAACAACCGCACCGAAGTCATCAGGAACGACAGCCACCTCACCGTGGACAACCATCGCAAGGCCCACATCAAGGGCAATGACCACACCACCGTGGACGGCGAAAAGCGCGAATCCATCGGCGACGACGCCAGCCTCATCGTGAACGGCAGCCACCACAGCAAACAGGGCAAGAACCAGCTCATCGAGGCGGGCAGCGAGATCCACCACAAAGCCGGCATGAAAATCGTCATTGAGGCGGGTGCTGAAGTGACCCTGAAAGCCGGTGGAAGCTTCGTGAAAGTGGATCCCAGCGGTGTGACTGTGGTCGGGCCAATGGTGAAGATGAATTCCGGGGGCGGGCCGGGGAGTGTGAGTGCTGCGGCCACGAAGGTGCCCGAACAACCGGCCACGCTTGTCAGTCAGGTACAGCCAGGCAACACCTCGTCACATCTAGCGGCAACCGATGTGCGGGAAGCTGCTATTGCCGATAAGGTTTTATCTACAGGCCTCTTAGCGCTGACGCCTGATGTACTCACCCGGGTTGCCAAGGCTGGAACTACCGTTGTGTCTGGATGTGAATTTGATAGCCGGGGGCGATGCATTATTCATGAACACAGTCGAAGCACCCTTGGCGCATCGCCTGCAAGTGATGGAGTAAACGGAGGTGAACCTGAGCGGAATGGCAATGAAGGAACAGCTCCAGACGGCAACACTAAAGATGCCAGGGATAATGTGCAAGCGGGGTTAAGCGCGGAAGGAGAGACATTACTGAAAAGCGTAGAGGAGTTGCGTTTGAGCCCATATGATGACCAGACAGGAAGCGCCATTAACTCATGGGTTAAAGGCGCAACCATTGGGTATGGCCACTTAATTTCAAAAAGTGAATGGTCTATTTATGAAAACGGAATCACAGCTGACCAGGCTGATGCTCTCTTTGGAGAGGATGTAGCACCCTTTGTTGCAGCTGTTAATGATGTTATTAACGTTGACCTTTCACAGCACCAGTTTGATGCAGCAGTTATGCTTGCTTTCAACATTGGTATAGGCGGGTTTTCAAATTCTTCTGCTGTCGCCCTGATCAACGATTCTAGTGCAACCACTCCTTATTCGGATTTAGAAAGTGCCTGGAAAGCATGGAATCGTTCGCAGGGCTCTGTTAGTCAGGGATTAATAAATCGCCGAAACGCTGAATGGCGCGTCTACTCAAACGCTGTCTATGAAAAATGGTAGTTCTCGGCTGGGGGAATCGTTAATGGTTAGATATTTTTTAATTTTCATGCTGAGTTTAATCTCAGCAGGTTGTTTTGCCGTTGATAGCAATGAACCTGGATCGATTTGTTCAGATAGCTCTTTGGATAACCTTTATTCGAGATACGAAATATTCGAGGTGGTTAAGTACGGTGGAGGATTGACTGCAGAGTCTTCCGCCAAAGGCCGACGGGGAGAAAAAGTCATTATTGAGCGTGATACTTTTCAGGTCAGGGACCTTATTATTTCCAATCCGTCTTATGAGTTGGCTTGTTATCCATTGCCAAATGAGGGAGAAGTTGATGTCAATCGCTGGAGCAACTTCTATGGATTTGGCGCGAATAGAACTTCTATTGAAGTCTTGCATGTTTATGAAGAAGGCGATTCTACCGGTGAACCCTCCATTAATCTTGAGCTAGTGAATAGTCAGCTTTGGGAAATGTATGACGGCTGGGTTTATAAAATGAAGCCCCTATAAGTGCCAGTGAGCCGATTGTGACCGGCTAATAACCCTCTGCATGCTCAACAGCAACGGACTGCGAGTACTCCATGACCACAATTGAGCCAATATTCCAACAAACTGCAAAACCAGAGAATGCAGACTTTGCCATACTGGACCTGGCCCAGAAAGATGAAGGCCAACTGCTGGGATGGCTATACAGCCATTTCGACTCGAGTGATATTCCCTGGAATCCCCTTTACCAAGGGACTGAACTGGCAAGCAACTGGTCTACAGGTCCCATACTGATTGAGATTGGAGACTCACAGGTTTTTCGTGAAACGCTGATCGAGCGCTATCAGTCAGACTACCTGGGTATGTTGATCTCTGCGCCAGGTGTCAGTCTGGCGACAATGGGGGGGCACCTTCGCTCACTCGTTATCACCTCGCTGGATGGCAAGCCATCCGTATTCCGCTTCTACGATCCGCGCTCCCTCGGCCCCCTTCTTAAGGTACTGGAGCCAAACCAGCGTTATCAGCTAATGGGCGCTTCCCAGTGGTGCTGGTGTCACGATGGCCAATGGTGGGTGACCACGGAATCACAATCCGCCGACTGGCCGGAACCGGAACAGCCGCTTGTGGTCGGCAAGGCGCAGTTGGACGCGTTGGATGAGGCGCGTCTTGCCCAGTTTGCCGCTTCCCTGACGGACTATTACCGGCCCCATGTTCCCGGACCGGACCCGGAACAATTTGTTCTGACGGAAATTAAGTCCGCGAACGACTCAGGGGTGACCCTGCTTGCCGACCAGGAGCGCTGGGTAAGGCTGGCGATTCAGGCAGGCGCTCCGCTAGCGGAATCCGTGAACTGGCAACAACTGGCGAGTGATCAGGGATTATCACCGAGCCAGATCCTGACTCACCTGGAAAATGAACAAAGGACTGTAACTCATGCCGACTGATGCCCCGGTGCAACTTCCTCCGTCCAAGGTCTCCGCAGCAGACCAGACCTCAAGTCAATCCGAGACGAAACACTGCCAGCAAAGCAAAAACGCTACGGTGGTATACGTAACCGGGCACCGCAGTTTCTGGGTACTCCCGCAGAACGTTCTCGACAAGATGGAAACCAGTGCCGCCCGGCTCAAGGCTGCTGCATCAAGGGAAACCCTGGAACAACGGATGGCGGAACTTGAGAAGGTGGGGCTGACGGATCTGTTCCTGCCCGCTTCCGCGAAAAGCTTTTTGCCTCCTGCGGAGCAATCCGAGTGGGACGAATTGCTCAGCCAGAACCGGGATGCCGACCGTCATTTACAAAGGCTGGATGAGGAGTTGGACAAGGAGGAAAAGGCTTATCGCCAACGGGTGAAGGCGCTTACTGAAGCCAAGGAATTCTATAGCAATCGCCTTCAGCTAACGGCGCAATGGCATCAAACCCGGCAGGGCTTGGATGATCATAAGAAGGCTATCCGAGCGAAGAAGGAGAATCGAACCGACCGATTGATGGACCTTCAGGAGCAAGGGTTTGAGGCCGCCCGGGAAGCTGGTTTCCATGTGGTGGAGCAAGAACTGTTCTCACCGGAGCAGCGGAGCATCAAAAAAATGCTGTCGGCCTACCTGGAAGCTCGAAAGGATTTTGAAGAGGGCGAATTGTACAACGAAACGGTGGCCGCCATCTTCGTTAACACTTGCCGTCTGAACGGGGAGCTGATGGCTTATGAGTGGCGGCAGGAGACACCGGACATCCAGAAGGTCGAACAGTACCTGACGGAGCTGAACAGGATGGAAGGCAAGATGCGGGACTATGCAGATGCGGTGCTGGCTCTTGCAAATATCGGTATTGCCGCACCGGAATATGCACTGGCGAATGGCCACTGCCAGGTGAAGGACGGCATTCTCGACATGACCGACCTTCGGTTGCTGGACTGGGAAATCGAACAGCTCACCGAAGAGATGAAAGAACATGGGTGGGCCTGGCTTAGCGCAATTGGTATGAATGGCCCCGCGCCCGCCCCGGAAATCCTGCAGTACCAGCACAAAATTGAGACTTGCCAGAAAAAGCAGGATGCACTGCGGTGCCGTGCCCAAGAACAGGCCAAGGAAATGTCGCCGCCGAAACTGTTCATCTGGAATCCGGCCGACTATAACGCTCCGCCCTTCAAGGCTTTGGTGCGTCCCGGGGTTCCCCTGCGGGAATTTTCCCGGCCGGGAGGTGCCTCCGAACTGCAACATTTCTCTCTTCTGGACTTACCTGGTGGCCAGGAAAATCTGGGTACGCAGAAGGAGCCCGAATCATCCTTTGATATCGCCCTGTCTCTGAAGACTGAACAAAAGCCGGGCAGGGATGAAGCCCTGGAAAAACTATTGACGGATCAGGGGGCGAAAAAATACCCGCTTCAAGAGAGCTGGTTCGACAACCGGGGACTATTCCAGCCGGACCGGTTCTTCCGCGCCATCCAAGATGACGGCGTCCTTGAGCAATATAATGCCGAGGAGCTTGACGCTTGGGGAACCCATCTACGGGCTTTCTTGTTTGAATCCGAAGCGAAGCGTCATCTCATGAGTTTTGATGACAGCTACACCGGGCAGTTTGTCAGGCTGCTATCCAGTGGTCTAGCTGGCGAACTGAGTCAGGAACTGCAGAACAAACTAAAAGTGGAAGTGCTGACGGGTGTTAGCGGTCCCGCCAGTGAACCTTCTTTTAGCATGAAGAACGGCAACTCCAAGGTAGACTATGAACTGGGCGAAGCCAGAATTGGCGCTAACCTGACATACAGCCAGGGGCAACTGGACCTGCTCTCTCTGAAGCTACCGAAACCGGATGAAGCCGAGCCAATTCGAATACCCTACCGGACCATAGAAGGCAGCGGAGAGCTGGATCTGGGGCGGTTTTACTGCGAGGTTGACGCCAAGTGCTGGGGCTTCGTCGGAGCCCGCATTCTGATGAGTCGCTCGATAGGTATTGAAGCAGTTAAAGGTGAAGGCATACAGCTGACGGGGGTGGACTGGGAAAAGCGAGAGGTTAACGGGGCCGAATTCGAAGCCTTTGCTGGAGCCCAGGCAGGTAAGATGATGCGCACCGAAATGAAATGGTCCATTCCTCAGCGGCTCAGAAAATCCGAGAAATGGCGCCGACTGGGTGAAGAGGTCCCTGAGTGGATCACCCTGGGGGTGCTCCGTGATGAGTTGGTCGGTGCCGCTGGCCTGGGCGCCACTGGAGAAGTCAAGATTGGGATGAACAATAACCGGCTGGTCTTCTACGCCAAAGGCCGCCTGGTGGCGGGCCTTGGGGGTGGCATGGACATCGGTTTTGAACTGAATTTTGATTCCATCCCCATGTTGATGCGCCTCCTGCAGCAGGAATTACACGACAATGGCTACCGCCGTATCTACTGGATTGACGACGGTGCGTTTGAGTACCTGAGCATGCTGATGAACCTGCGGCTCTCTGCGGCTCTGAACATATCGTTCCTCGCGGCTCAGTCCTACGACTTTGTTCAAGAGGTCTACCGGAATTTCTACAGCAGTGAGAACGCCGGGGTCGTGGCCGTGAGGATTACTGAAGCCATTGATATTGCGGAAGGCAAATCAGTGTCGACTGATGAGGTGCCCAGGGTCACATTGGAAGAATACCGGTCCTGGTTCCTGGGGCTGCAGCCCGAAGCGATTGGTCCCATGTTGCACAACCTTGTGGCGGAGCCGGTTGAGTTTGAAGGGCCCAATGGAGAGCGGAAATCTCCGGAGGAAATGTTGAAACTCCAACAGATTTCGATCCTGCAATGTTGTGAATGGATAGGCGAATCTGAACTGGTTAAACCAGAATCGTATCGGGGTGCGGTGCCAAATCGCGTCCAGCGGCAGTTTGAGGAGTCGGTGACTCGTATGAATGCTCAGGGTACCAAGCCAAGGGAGGGTTCCTCGCAGGTAGCCCGGGAAAATTTGGCCAGATTGGATGAGTTTATGGGTAGGGATTTAGCGTCGCCACTCGATAGCGCCCGGCTTCAAAAGTATAAAAAATTGCGCAGGAAATTCAGCTTACATCTGTTGGGGCAGGTTTAAATTATGTTGAACATCTCAGTGGCTAGGGTTTGCTCGCTGTTACTACTGCTCTTCGTGGCACTGCCGGTCGTTGCCGACACCGACCAGGAACGGGCGGAAGCGTTGTTTCAGGAAGGCTACATCCTCTACCAGCAACGCTATAGCCCAAATGCCTTCACCAAATTCAAGGAAGCAGCCCAACTGGGCCATGCTGAGGCGGCTTATTACGCAGGAAATATTCTTCGCCGGAATTCCACGTACATTACTGCTGAAGCCGAAGAATTTTACCGTCAGGCTGCTGAGGATGGTGACGTCTACGCCATGCTGCGCTTTGCCCAAAAGGGCAAAATGTGCGGCACACTCAGAGACTGCGACTATGACCGCGAAGAATGGTTGGACCGGGCCATGGAACTCGCACTCCCGAAGGCGGAAGCTGGCGACACTGAAGCCATGATGGCGCTATCTTCAGCTTTTGCCATTGACGGAGACCCGGATAAGGATTTCGAATGGGTTGAGCGTGCGGCGGAGAGCGGCCATGCCTTTGCCCAGTATTGGATGGCAGTCATGCTGGATGAACAGGATAGGGGCTTCTACTGGACCGAAAAGGGGCGCAGGGAAGATGTTCTCAAATGGCTCAATGCGTCGGCTGAACAGGGGTTTCCCAAGGCTATCCTGAAATTGGCAGTGGAGTTGAAGGAAGACGGCCGGTTCGAGGAGGCCAATGAGTGGGTCGGTCGAATGGGGCAGACGGATTATTATGACGCCCTTGTTAACTATGGATTGATTCTTTTGGAAGGACCAGATGGGATGTTCCGCCACCCAGAGACCAAGCCAGTAGAGGGCTTGGCCATGCTAATGGCGTTACACCGGCAAATGGGCAAGTTCGAAGTTAAAGAGTTTGTTGAACAATACAAGGCTGATCTGAGCGCCAAAGATATAACCAGAGCGGAAAAGCGATCTGAAGAACTGTTGGTCGATACGCCGATTATTTACTACCTGCCAAAGTTTGGAATGTGAAACCATTGACGGAAAATAACCCCCGTCACAACGATAGACGAAACTACTCAAATCCCACGTTCAGGAAGAACACCATGACGACCGCGATGGGCGCGGGCTTCCCACCCTATTACGTAGCTATACCTCTCCTATTGATATCTGGGCAGATAGTTTCGAGCCAACGTGGACGGGCACTGGAGCTGGAGTTTGTCGCTGATACAGAGGGGTGCCATCAAGGGAGTCCTGACCGGAGTCAGTAAATACTGGTTTGGTAATAGGCTCAGAAAATTTAACAAGGAGTGTTGAAGGTAATTATGAAAAGCGCAGCAAAGGGATTTTTACTCTTCCTGTACCCGACTCTGATCTATATTGCTTTTTCTGGAATCGCAACCTTCGTTCATTGGTGGCAATACGTCGGCCAGAATGACTCTCCTCACGAGGGGTATCTGGACGCGGTGAAAGAAAGCCTGAAGCACCAGGGTGCACCCAGTCTGTTCAATGATTATGGGCGATTTACGTTCGACCCTTCTTCCAGTATCTGGCTTGGCATTGCATTAGCAGTGAATCTTTTCTTATTGCTGTACACATGGGCGGGTAGTGTCTGGCTATCATTGATCATTGCAGGTAAAAAACCGGATTTGCTCAAATGCGTCAAAGACTGTCTTCACGCCTATACCTGCTCATATCTAGTCCTGCTGCTAGCGGCACTTTTGATTTTCCCCTTGTTTGACGTTCGAGCGACTGGGGTATACATGATATTCCTTCTCTTTGTGGGTCGCATGATTATGTCTACCGAGCGAAGGTACTCTCTAGGAATTGTGAAATCGTCGTTCTGTGTTCTGGCTCCCTGGTCCGCCATTATATTCTTGAGTAAATGGATATATGAGAGCGATATGTTTGAGGGTGCTGTCAATGAAATCTGGATTCCAGGTTTTAATTTTCTGTTAATGATGTTTTATACGGCCTGTTGCATCTGAAGCCAGCGGCTGCCATCCCAGCCTCCCGGATTCCCCATCATGAATTCGCCCCCTTCCACAAACACCATATCCTCCATCTGACGCTCAACCATGTCTTCGGCTTTGGATTCGTAGTAGATGTTACAGCCTGAGATTGCAGAGACTGCCAGAAAAGAGAGGGCCAGCTTGGTGGGCAACCGAATCAGCATCGACAATCGGCATCCTTTCCGAAGGTTTGGGAACTTACAGTTTACTGAGCCTAGCGGTGAGTCGCCAGATCCGGCGGCCTGAGATGTGCCTTTGGTCCCAAGCCATGCATGCTATATCAAATCTGTCCTTAACGAATTTAGGTTGTGTTTGAGTTGCGTTTAGTTTTAGCGCACCTGAAGCCTCTGGTCTCCGAGGCTAGGTGTTCCGAACCTTTTTGCCGGGTTACGGTAGTGTTTCCATGAAATTCTTTGAAATGCCCCCCGCGAAGAACGCGGTAAGGTTTTCCTTCAAAGATATCTTTCTGTCCTTCTGCCGGACCAGTAGGATTGTTGACGGGCGACTTCTCGTAGTAGTCTTTTGAATAGTTATCGCTTACCCACTCCATTGCGTTACCGGACATGTCGTATAAGCCAAGAGAATTTGGTGGAAATGAGCCTGGTCTCAATGGCGTGGGATCTTTTAGTGGGTGGCCGTCAAACGTGTTAAATGTCGGGCCAGCGGCAACAGTCTCGTCTGGAATAGCTCGCCCCGAGGGAGTCGCATACTGAATCATTTCACCACGAGCACGGGCGGCAAACTCCCATTGGGCTTCTGTAGGTAGCTTGGCTTCTGCACCTGTTTGCTCACCTAGCCATTGGCAGAAAGCATTGGCGTCTGACCAGGAAGCAACGGCAGGTAGCTCGTCTGCGAATCGGTCGGGGATATCCTGGCGAATTTTGTCGTAACGATTGTCCGATGACTCATATCCTGTACTTGCCATGAATAACTCAAAATCCCCCTGAGTAACCTCGTATTTCTGAATATAAAAATCGTCGAGAACCACGCGATGAACAGGGATGGTATCGCTGCGTATACTCCAACCTCCCGGATTCCCCATCATGAACTCTCCACCTTCGACAAACACCATAGCTTCCATCTGACGCTCAACCATGTCTTCGGCTTTGGATTCGTAGTAAATGTTGCAGCCTGAGATTGCAGAGACAGCAAGAAAACAGGGGATCAGTTTGGAAGGCAATGAAATAAGCATCGACAATCGGCATCCTTTCCGAAGGTTTGTAGAGCTGCTAGTTTACTGAACCTGGTGTAGGGTAGCTACACCGGCGGTTCGGGATGTGGCTTTAGTCGACAAATCATGACGGTTACTGCGCCATCTTTCGAGCTTCTTGGGATAGTTTAATGCTGGCGGGTTACCCTCATTGAACACTAGATGTATAATTCTCCCCCGAGCTTTAAAAGCACTATCGAACCCATGGATTGGGTAGAAGTAAGCAGAGGATTTGCTATGAAATACTTAAATACCCCCTTCAATTACCCTCTCTCGGTTTCTATCTGCCCAGCCAGAAGCCCGTAGTACCAGCCGAAACGCAATATTTGGAAGACTATACATTTAGAGTGGCCAGTCTATGGCTGAAATCATGCCGTGCCGCGGCTTTAAACATTCAAGGAGGAATGCAAATGAACCAACCTGAAAAACGCAAAAACCGACTTCTGGCCCTGTTTCTCGGAGGATGCTTTGGGCTTTTAGGTGCAGATCGCTTTTACCTCGGTAAATGGAAAACGGGCCTGCTCAAGGCGGTAACGCTGGGTGGAGTAGGTGTGTGGTGGTTTCTGGATAGCTTTCTGTTGGGTACGGACGCCTTCCTTCATACATTCGGCCGAGACACCGGATTTGTGAAGGACTCACAGGGGCGGGACCTCAATTATGGCCTTTCATTCTGGAGGATCAAGAACGGGCAGATTGTCAGGGACTGGTTCTGAGGTAACGGGCAGGGCAATAGAAATGGACTTTATATTTTCAATGAATCAAGGGAACTGATATGCGTGTTTACGACTTTCTGAAATACCTGTTTTCGGTGGTGGGCGGCGCTCTACTCGTTGGAGCCTTTCTCTGGTATCAGAGCACAGTCACGTTTCTGGATGATGCCTTAGAGGTGCCGGGCGTGGTGACGGATCTGGTTTACTCCCGTTCCAGTGATTCCAGCAGCTACTATCCGGTCGTCCGGTTTGAGGATGACGCTGGGCAGGTGATTGAATTCCAGTCGTCGTCGGGCAGTAATCCGGCTTCATACAGTCGTGGTGAGAGGGTGTCGGTTTTGTATTTGCCGGGAGAGCCAGAGAGTGCCCGTATAGACGGCTTTTTCTCTTTGTGGGGTGGTGCGCTCATCCTTGGGATCATCGGCGGGTCGTTCTTTCTCGTCGGAACCTTGATGATTCTGGTGCCCTTGATCAGAAAAGGCAGGGGCGCAAAACTGAGGGAGAGCGGCCAGCTTGTAATGGCCAGCTTCCGGAGTGTCGAGCAGAACACCAGTCTGGTGATGAACGGCCAGAGCCCTTACCGGATTGTGACTCAGTGGCAGGACCCGGCTACTGCAAATATTCACGTATTTCGCAGTGAAAACCTGTGGTTTGACCCGACAGAGCATATCCCTGGCGAGTCGATACCCGTGTATATCCGGCCGGACAACCCAAAACGATACTGGGTGGATACGTCGTTTCTACCCAAACTGGCGTCCTGATCAGGGTGGGGAAGAGCGCGAAGGCTCTTCCCCCTGGCCTCAGGCTTCCCGCAACTCCCGGGCAGCCGCAACCATTCCCTTCAGCGCCGGAATCACCTCATCCCACGACCGGGTTTTCAGCCCACAGTCCGGATTGATCCAGAGCCGCTCGGCGGGGATGCGTTCCGCAGCCTTGTTCATCAGCGATACGATATGCCCGGTGCTGGGTACGTTCGGTGAGTGGATGTCGTACACCCCGGGGCCGATGTCGTTGGGGTACTGGAAGCCTTTGAAGGCGTCCAGCAGTTCCATGTCGGACCGTGAGGTTTCGATGGTGATGACGTCGGCGTCCATTCTTGCGATGGCTTCGATGATGTCGTTGAACTCGGAATAGCACATATGGGTATGGATCTGGGTTTCGTCTTTTACACCATTGGCGGCGATGCGGAAGGCTTCGATGGCCCAGTCCAGATAGGTCTGCCAGTCGCTTTGGCGCAGGGGCAGGCCTTCCCGCAGGGCCGCTTCGTCAATCTGTATGATGTTCACGCCGGCTTTTTCCAGGTCCAGCACTTCTTCCCGTATGGCCAGGGCCAGTTGCCAGCAAGTGTCTTTCCTGGGCTGGTCGTCGCGCACGAAGGACCAGTTGAGGATGGTGACCGGGCCGGTCAGCATGCCTTTGAGGGGCTTGTCCGTCAGGGACTGGGCATAGCGGATCCAGTCCACGGTCATGGCCGTTGGCCGGGAGATATCACCAAACAAGATGGGCGGTTTCACGCAGCGTGAGCCGTAGGACTGCACCCAGCCGAAGCGGCTGAATACATAGCCTTCCAGCTGTTCTCCAAAGTATTCCACCATGTCATTGCGTTCCGCTTCGCCGTGCACCAGTACGTCCAGCCCGAGTTGCTCCTGTTCGCGGATGCAGTGGCTGATTTCATCACGGATGCGGGCCTGGTATTCCTCCGGGGTCAGTTCGCCCTTGCGGAACTTGAGGCGCGTCTGGCGGATGTCCCTGGTCTGGGGAAACGAGCCGATGGTGGTTGTGGGATAGCGGGGCAGCTTCAGGTGATCGGCCTGGATGGCGGATCGCTGCTGGTAGCTGCTGGTGCGCTGACCCATGTCGGGAGTGATGTTGGCGACCGCTTTGCGGACCTCCGGACCAGTGACCCGCCGGGACTGGCGCCGGCTGGCGATGGCATCGGCGTTGTCCTTCAGGGCGCCGGCTACGGTATGCCTGCCTTTGGTCAGGGCCGTTGCCAACAGCTGAAGCTCATCCAGCTTCTGTCGCGCAAACGCCAGCCAGGAGCGGACTTCCGGGTCCATGGTGGTTTCCAGGTCCAGGTCTACCGGCACATGCATTAGGGAGCAGGACGGTGCCAGCCAGAGCCGTTCCCGAAGTTTGCTGTAAACCGGCTCAAGCCAGTCCAGGGTGGCTTCCAGATCGGTCTTCCAGATGTTGCGGCCATTGATCACGCCCAGCGACAGCACCTTGTGCCCCGGAAGCCAGTCGGTAACGCGGCTCACTTCGTCTCGGGCGTTGATGGCGTCCAGATGCAGGCCCGCCACCGGCAGTTCGCAGGCCAGTTGCAGGTTTTCACGAAGCTGGCCGAAATAGGTGGCCAGCAAAAGCTTTACCGGGCTCGCTTTGAGGTTGTGGTAAGCCAGGTTGAGGGCATGCCGCCAGGCGCCATCCAGTTCCGTGACCAGGATCGGCTCGTCGATCTGTACCCATTCCGCGCCGTTGTCCGCCAACATTTGCAGCAATTCGCCATAAACCGGGAGCAGCTCATCAAGCAGGCTCAGCCTGTCGGTGTCATCCTTGGATTTGCCGAGCCAGAGGTAGGTGACCGGGCCGATGATGACCGGTTTCGTGTTTACACCTGCCGCCTTAGCCTCTGTCAGTTGCTCCAGCAGGCGTGTCGGGTTCAGGGCAAAGCGGGTGCCGGCATCGAATTCAGGGACAATGTAGTGATAGTTGGTGTCGAACCATTTGGTCATCTCGCCGGCGTGAACGCCGCAGCAATCACTGTCTGCCGGTGAACGGCCCCGGGCAATGCGGAAGTAACGGTCCAGCTCGTTTTCATCGGCCTTGCCGGCACGCTCGGGCAGGTTGCCCAGGGTGGCGCTCATATCCAGCACCTGGTCGTAGAGGGAGAAGTCTCCGACCGGGGCGAGGCTCAGTGATTGCTGGCCTTGCCAGTTAGCAGTACGGAGTCGGGCTGCGGTCTGCTGCAGATCCTCTTCGCTCAGTTCGTTTTTCCAGTAGCCTTCAAGGGCAAACTTCAGTTCCCGGCGTTCGCCGACCCGTGGAAAACCCAGATTGTGGGTGGTCACCATGGTGAATCTCCTGTTCTGTTCTCAGTTGTCAGGAGCCAAGGCTAGCGATGTCAGGTCATGAATAATAATGGTATTATCTCATCAATCCATGAATTTAATTCAATGTAGGTGTGGTAATGATAGAGCGGAATCATCTGGAAATCGTCCGGGAAGTGGAGCGGTGTGGCTCACTGACGGCAGCGGCCGATGCGCTTTGTCTGACTCAATCGGCACTCAGTCATGCAATGAAAAAGCTGGAGCAGCAGCTTGGCACGGCAATCTGGATCCGGGAAGGCCGGAAACTGCGGCCTACCCCATCCGGTCTTTATCTGCTTTCGCTCGCCAACCGTTTGCTCCCCCAATTCGAGCATGCCGAGGAACTGGTGGGCCAGATTGCCCGGGGCCAGCGGGGCAGCCTGCGGATCGGGATGGAGTGTCACCCCTGTTATCAGTGGCTGCTGAAGGTAGTGGGGCCTTACCTGGAACAATGGCCCGGTGTGGATGTGGATGTGAAACAGCGCTTCCAGTTCGGTGGTATCGGGGCACTGTTTGGGTACGACATTGATGTGCTGGTGACGCCGGATCCATTGCACAGGAAGGGGCTGATCTATGAACCTGTGTTTGACTATGAGCAGGTGCTTGTGGTGCCGAAAAACCATCCACTGGCCTCAAACCCCTGGGCTGAGCCGGCGGACCTGGAAAGTGAAACCCTGATTACCTATCCGGTCGACGCGGAGCGGCTGGATATCTATACCCGCTTCCTGGTCCCCGCCCATAGCAGCCCGGCTCGCCATAAAACCATAGAGACCACGGATATCATGTTGCAGATGGTGGCGGCCGGGCGTGGTGTGTCGGCGCTGCCCAGGTGGCTGGTGGAAGAATACGCCCATCAGATGCCGATCACGCCGGTGCGGCTGGGGCGCAAGGGTATCGACAAGCAGATTTTCCTGGGGCTTCGTGAGCGGGACTCTGGTGTGGAGTATCTTCAGTCATTCATGGCGATGGCTCGGGAGACCACCTGGAGTCTGGCCTGAGGCGACCATCTGTCGCAACATTGCCGTAGATGTTCGCCGGGGCGTCTTTCTTCGGTTAAAATGCGCGAAATTATTCATCGGGGAATGTGATCATGAGCGAAACACCCGCAGATCTGAAATACATTGAGACCCACCAGTGGGTGCGTGTGGCTGATGATGGCACCGCAACTGTTGGTATCACGGATTTTGCCCAGGACCAGCTGGGGGATATCGTTTTTATTGGCGTGCCGGATGTTGGGGCGACGGTGACCGGCGCGGAAGAGGCTGGTGTGGCGGAGTCTGTGAAGTCGGCTTCGGATGTGTTCAGTCCGGTGACCGGTGAGGTGATTGAGGTCAACGAGAGCCTTGAGGATGAGCCTGAGAAGGTGAATGAGGATCCTTATGGGGATGGCTGGTTGTTCCGGGTGCGGTTGGCGGATCCGGGGGAGCTGGATGGGCTGATGGATTCCGTAGCCTATGCGGAGCATGTTGCTGCCGAGGAATAACCGAGACTGATGGTGGAAGAGCGAGCGGGCAGGGCTGCCCAAAACACGCTGTAAATACGTCCCTGTACGCTTGGGCTCCGCCATCCCTGGCTCCGCACAGTTTTGGGCAGCCCTGCCCGCTCCCTCCCGTACCCCGGCTATCCATGCCGCTACTTCATGTATAATTCGCGCCTTTTCTCAAACCTGACAGGTGGTCGTTATGAATTTCCCGGTTTTATACCTCCGCAAAGGCGCCGAGCGCAGGCTCAGGGCGGGTCATCTGTGGGTTTACAGTAATGAGGTGGATACCCACCGTTCACCGTTGACCGATTTCGAGGCAGGTGCCCAGGCGGAGATTCGTGCTGCCAATGACAAGCCGATGGGGACGGTGTTTGTGAATCCCCACGCACTGATCTGCGGCCGTCTGATCAGTCGCAACCCGTCCCATGGCATGACGCCGCAGCGGCTTACAGAGCGGGTGGAGACAGCGTTGGTGTTGCGGGAGCGGTTGTTTGACAAGCCGTTTTACCGTTGGGTGTTTGGTGACAGCGACGGGCTGTCGGGGCTGGTGATTGACCGGTTTGATGATGTGGTGGTGGTTCAGATCTCCACCGCTGGCATGGAGCTGATGAAGGAGTCGATTGTCCGGGCGGTTCAGCGGTTGGCGCATCCCAGGGCGATTATCCTCAAGAATGACGGCAAGATGCGTAAGGTGGAGGGGCTGGACACGTATGTGGAGCAGGCCCATGGCCCGGAAATCGAGCTTCTTCAGGTTGAAGAGAACGGCGTTCGTTTTGAGGTGCCCATGGAGGGCGGGCAGAAGACGGGGTGGTTCTATGATCACCGCATGAACCGTCAGCGGCTGCAGGCCTATGCGCCGGGTAAGCGGGTGCTGGATGTATTCAGCTATGTCGGTGGCTGGGGTATCCAGGCGGCCTGCGCGGGCGCGACTCAGGTGACCTGTGTGGACAGCTCCGCCGGTGCCATCGACTCGGTTCATCACAACGCGAAGATCAATGGGCTTGATAATATAGAAACCATTGAAGGGGACGCCTTCGATGCCCTGAAAGCGTTGTGTGACGAGAAGGAAAAGTTCGACATCGTGGTGCTGGACCCGCCGGCGCTGATTCCCCGGCGGCGTGACCAGAAGGCCGGGGAAGAGGCCTATGCCCGCCTGAACCAGTTGGGGTTGCGTTTGCTGGACCGTGATGGGTTGCTGGTGTCTGCGTCCTGTTCCATGCATCTGTCCCAGGAAAAGCTGACGGATATTATCCGCAGCAGTGGCCGCAAGATTGACCGGTTTGTGCAGTTGCTGGAGCAGGGGCATCAGGCGCCGGATCATCCGGTGGTGCCGGGGATTCCTGAGACGGATTATATCAAGAGCTGTTTTGTTCGGTCTTTGACGGGGTTTCTTTGAGCTTGGGTTGTCGGATTTCGCTGCGCTCTATCCGACCTACGGGGTAGGGCTCAGAACTGGTGGGCTTGCACACAGGTAGGGAAGGACGCAGGGAGGGGGTGCCCGGGATCGTCAAAAACAGGGATGTTTTTGTCGAGCGTACATGGATGTATTCACAGCGTATCCCGGGCACCCCCTCCCTGTGGCCTTCCCGGGCAGATAAGCAATGCCAGTTAATCCCTAAGGCTCATTATCTTCCAGCTGTTTTCCTTAGCTATGCGTTCAAGTGTTGGATCCGGATCCACCGCTACCGGGTTATCGACTTTGCGAAGCAGAGGTGCATCGTTGTGGGAGTCACTGTAGAACCATGCGCCATCGAGGTTTTCTCCGGTTGACTCGAGCCAGTCATGCAGCCGGGTGACCTTGCCATCCTGAAAACTTGGAACGCCGGCAACTTCACCGGTGTAGCGACCATTAACCAGCTCAGGCTCGGTAGCAATCAAGTGCTCGATGTCCAGCAGTTCCGCCACTGGCTCGGTCACAAAGCGATTGGTGGCAGTGATAATCAGCAGCGTGTGCCCCTGATTGCGATGACTGTCCAGTAGCTCTGCAGCCCTGGGCAGCATCATTGGCGTGATCTTCTTCTCCACGAACTCTTGCCGCCAGGCCAGTAACTGCTTCATATCGTGCCGTGCCAGTGGCTGCAGGGCGAAGCTCAGGTAGTGCATGATATCCAGCTCGCCATCCAGGTATTCCTGGTAGAACCGGTCGTTGGCCTTTCGATATTCTTCCGCGTCCACGATGGATTCTTCCACCAGAAATTCACCCCACGCATGGTCGCTGTCACCGGCGAGCAGGGTGTTATCAAGGTCAAAAATGGCGAGCGTCAACGTTGGTACCTCCGGCGGACAGGGCAAATGTTTCAGGCGCCATAGTCTACCATGACATGCCGCTGTCGGCTCCGTTTGCCGAAGCCTTGGGATTCTGTAAGAATGAGAGCAACTTGGACAAATCCGGCCGGTTAATTTTTAAACTGGCCAACCGACTTTTATAAGGACTGTGCCGTGATAGATTCAGACGGTTTCAGACCCAATGTCGGAATCATTCTGGCCAATTACAGGGGGGAAGTCCTCTGGGCAAGGCGAATAGGGCAGGACTCCTGGCAGTTCCCTCAGGGTGGTATCAAGCACAACGAATCACCGGAGGAGGCTCTCTACAGGGAGCTGGCAGAGGAAATTGGTCTTGGTACAGACGATGTGGAAATCATCAGCTGTACCCGTGGCTGGCTGAGATACCGCCTCCCTCGCAGGATGGTGCGACACAACTCGCACCCTGTCTGCGTGGGGCAAAAACAGAAATGGTTCCTGCTGAGGATGCTTTCGCCGGATGCGCAGGTGCGCGTGGACGGCACCGATTCGCCGGAATTCGACGGCTGGCAGTGGGTCAGTTACTGGTACCCACTTGGGCAGGTTGTCTCTTTCAAACGCGAAGTCTATCGACGTGCGCTGAGGGAGCTCGCGCCGCGGCTGTTCTATAACATGGAGCAGTGGCACCGGAGCGAGCAGCCCCGGCGCACGAAGGATCAACAGAAATGACGGATTGAGCCCGCCATGCTGAGCATACTGCGAAGTCTTGTACAAGAGGTAAACAGCGCCCGCGATTTGCAGGAGGCGCTGGATATCATCGTTTCGCGGGTGCAGAAAGCCATGGATACCGAGGTGTGCTCGGTTTATCTCCTCGACCCGGCCACCAACCGCTACATACTCATGGCCACCGAAGGACTGTACCAGCAAGCCGTCGGGCAGGTCAGCCTGGGTTATTCCGAAGGTCTTATTGGCCTGGTAGGTTCCCGCGAGGAGCCTATCAATCTGGAAGATGCTCCTTCCCATCCCCGTTACCGTTATTTTCCCGAGACAGGTGAGGAGCGTTTCCGCTCGTTCCTGGGTGTGCCGATTATCCACCACCGCAGGGTGCTTGGTGTTCTGGTTGTTCAGCAACGGGAAAGTTCCCGGTGCTTTGATGAGGGCGAAGAAGCCTTTCTCGTCACCGTTTCGGCCCAGTTGGCGGGGGTCATTGCCCACAGTGAGGCCACGGGTGCGATCAGTGGACTTTCCCTCACCGGTGAGGAGGCCACAGACGTCAGTTTCAGCGGTGTCCCTGGTGCACCGGGTGTTGCCATCGGCAAGGGGGTTGTGGTCTATCCGGCGGCGGATCTTGATGTGGTGCCGGAAAAGCCCACCGACGATGTGGAGCTTGAGCTGTCGCTGTTCAATGGCGCGGTGACCGCAGTGAGGGAAGACATTGAGCGGGTGGCGGCACGGCTGGCCTCCCAGCTTCGTCCGGAGGAACAGGCACTGTTCGATGTCTACCTGCGCATGCTGGGTGACGACGCCATGCCGGGTGAGGTGGCCAACCGGATCAAGGAAGGTTACTGGGCCCAGGGCGCCCTGAAACAGGTGGTTCAGCAGTATGTCCGCCATTTTGAACAGATGGATGATCACTACCTGCAGGAGCGGGCGGTGGATATCCGCGACCTTGGCCGCCGTTTGTTGTCCCACCTGCAGGAGGGAGAGCAGAAAGACACCGTTTATCCCGAGAATACAGTGCTGGTCAGCGAAGAACTGACACCGGCCATGCTTGGGGAAGTGCCCAAGGGGCGGCTGGTTGGCCTGGTGTCGGTCAAGGGCTCCAGCAATTCCCACGTGGCGATTCTTGCCCGTGCCATGGGCGTGCCAACGGTCATGGGGCTGGTGGATATCCCGGTCAACCAGCTCGATGGCAAGGATCTGATTGTTGACGGGTTTGAGGGGCAGATATTTGCGTCACCCTCCACGGATTTGCGGAATTTCTATCAGGAAATCTGTGACGAGGAAGACGAACTGGTCAAGGGCCTGGAGGCCCTGCGGGATCTGCCCTGCGAGACCACGGATAACCACCGGGTATCGCTGCTGGTGAACACCGGCCTGATGACTGATGTGGTGCGTTCTCTCAGCCATGGTGCGGAAGGCATTGGTCTGTACCGTACTGAAGTTCCCTTCATGATCAAGGATCGCTTCCCTTCCGAGCAGGAGCAGCGCGAATATTATCGTGAACAGCTGGAGGCCTTCGCTCCGAACCCGGTCACCATGCGCACGCTGGACATTGGTGGCGACAAAGCGTTGACCTATTTCCCCATCCAGGAAGAGAACCCTTTCCTTGGCTGGCGGGGTATCCGGGTAACGCTTGACCACCCGGAGATTTTCCTGGTCCAGGTGCGTGCGATGCTCAAGGCGAGTGAGGGTTTGAACAACCTTCAGATCATGCTGCCAATGATCAGCAATATTTCGGAAGTGGAAGAATCCCTCCATCTGATTTACCGGGTGTATCACGAGGTCAGGGAAGAGGGGTACAACATCCATATGCCCAAGGTGGGAGTGATGGTCGAGATTCCGGCTGCGGTTTACCAGATCCGTGAGCTGGCGGACCGGGTCGATTTCCTCTCCGTTGGCTCCAACGACCTGACCCAGTACCTGCTTGCCGTGGATCGAAACAACCCGCGCGTGGCCCAGCTTTATCACTCTTATCACCCCGCGGTCCTGCAGGCACTGGTTCGGGTGGCCCAGGACGCCCATGCCGTTGGCAAGCCCGTGGGTATCTGTGGCGAACTTGCAGGCGACCCCGGCGGTGCACTGTTGCTGATGGCAATGGGGTACGACTCCCTGTCCATGAACGCGGCCAGCCTGCCCAAGGTCAAATCCGTCATACGCAGTGTCAGCCGGGAGTGGGCGACACAGTTGCTTGAGGATGTGCTGCTGCTGGATTCACCCCACGTCATCAAGAGCTGTGTGGACCTGGCGCTGCGGAATGCGGGTTTCGGGCGTTATCTGCGCCCGGGCAAGTCAAGCTCCATAGCCCATGCCGAAAAGGCCCTTTCCTGATGGTATGTCACTGCAGGGTCCATATAGGGTGTTCACTCTAAAATGGGCTGCTACGGTAATAGCATTAGCCAACAGTACCCGTTAGGGGATAGCAGATAATGGCAACGACGACAGCAATCAAGCCGCGCCCTCGCATCGGGCTGGCACTCGGAGGCGGTGGGCCTCTGGGGGGTATCTATGAAATCGGCGCACTGCGGGCGCTTGATGAGGCACTCGACGGGCTCGATTTCAATGATATTGATGTGTATGTCGGTGTGAATGCCGGATCTTTTGTGGCGGCCAACCTGGCCAACCAGATGACCACTGCCCAGTTGTGCCGGATTTTCGTGCGTAACGAGGCCGAAGTTCACCCCTTTCACCCCGAGGTATTCTACCGCCCGGCGTTCCGTGAACTGGGGAGCCGGCTGCTGGCGGTACCCGGCCTGGTGACCACCGCGGTCCGCCGGTTCGTGAATAATCCCTACGACCAGAGTCTGTTGGAAGCGATGACCATTCTGGCGCAGGCGGCGCCGGCCGGGTTGTTTGACAACGAAGGGCTGCACGAGTACCTGCAGCGGGCTTTTACCATGCTGGGGCGTACCAACGATTTCCGGCAGCTTCGCCGCAGCCTGTACATTGTTGCAGCGGACGTGGAAAGTACCGAGGCCGTGTGCTTCGGGGCTCCCGGCTTCGACCATGTGCCCATTTCCAGGGCGATCCAGGCCAGTATGTCCTCTCCGGGTATTTATGTTCCGGTCACCATTGACGGGCGTTACTACGTGGATGGCACCCTGAGGAAGGGCCTGCATGCCTCCGTGGCTTTCGAAGACGGCGCCGACCTGGTGTTTGCGGTGAATCCACAGGTGCCCATCGATGCCAGCGCTGCGGTGCGTGCCGGCACAATGGCACCCGGGGAACTGACCCGTTCAGGCATGCCCCATTTGTTATCGCAGATGTTCCGGACCATGGTCTACTCCCGGATGCAGTCTGGCATTGCCCAGTATGCTCGGGATTACCCGGACAAGGATATTCTGCTGTTCGAGCCTACCCGGGACGATGCCAAGCTGTTTTTCTCGAACGTATTCAGTTTTCAGTCCCGCCGCATGGTGTGCGAACACGCCTACCAGATGACGCGCCGCGACCTGCTGAATCGTGCGGATGAGCTGGAACCAAAACTGGCGAAATATGGTATCCGCCTGCGCAGGGACCGCCTGGAAGATGAGCAGCGTACCATCAGCACCAGCCTGTATGGCGAGATGCTGCCGCTGTATGTTGCCAAGGGACGCAAGAAGAAGGCCCAGAAGGGCCGTTTGGCAACAGGGCTGGATAATGTGACAGAGCTGTTCAGCAAGGCGCTGTAATAGCCCTGGGCAGATCAGGAAAAGCAGGGCGCCCGGGAGGCGCGCCCTGCGTGGACGGGGCCCGCATCAGAGAATGTAGCGGCTGAGGTCCTCGTCTTCCGCCAGTTCACCGAGTTTCTCATCCACGAACGCGGCGGTTACTTCGAAGTTGTCGGTTACCTGGTCACCCGCCTCGAATGACAGGCTTTCCAGTAACCGCTCCAGCACCGTGTGCAGGCGGCGAGCACCGATATTTTCCGTGGTTTCATTGACCTTGTACGCCACTTCCGCGATGCGGGCGATGGCATCATCCGTGAACGACAATGTGACTCCCTCAGTGCCCATCAGTGCTTCATACTGCTGCACCAGTGAGGCATCCGGCTCGGTAAGGATGCGTTTGAAGTCATCCGGGGTCAGTGCCTGGAGTTCGACACGAATGGGCAGGCGGCCCTGCAGTTCCGGGATCAGGTCGGAAGGTTTGGACAGGTGGAAGGCGCCTGAGGCGATAAACAGTATGTGATCGGTTCGCACAGCGCCATACTTGGTGCTGACGGTGCTGCCTTCAATCAGTGGGAGCAGGTCCCGTTGTACCCCTTCCCGGGAAACATCTGACGAGGTGTTCTCCGAACGCTTGGCCACCTTGTCGATCTCGTCGAGAAAGACGATCCCGTTCTGTTCGACACTCTGAATGGCTTTTTGCTTGATCTCTTCCTCATTGACCAGCTTGGCGGCTTCCTCGTCCCGCACACGCTTCATGGCGTCTGCCACTTTCATCTTGCGGGTCTTGCGCTTGTCGGAGGACATGCTCGAGAACATGCTCTGTAACTGGTTGGTCATCTCCTCCATGCCCGGAGGCGCCATGATCTCGACACCGGCACCGCTGTTGCGCAGATCAATTTCGATTTCCTTGTCGTCCAGCTCGCCTTCACGCAGTTTTTTGCGGAACAGTTGGCGGGTGGTGGAGTCATCCGTTTTCTGGCTATCTTCCTTGAAGTCACGGGGCGGCGGCAGCAGGGCATCGAGAATGCGCTCCTCGGCGGCGTCCATGGCGCGGTGCTCATGACGCTTCATTTCCTTCTCGCGCAGCATCTTGATGGCCATGTCGGCCAGGTCACGGATAATGGACTCGACATCCCGGCCCACATAGCCCACCTCAGTAAACTTGGTGGCTTCCACTTTCAGGAAGGGCGCATCCGCCAGTTTGGCCAGCCGGCGGGCGATCTCGGTTTTACCGACACCGGTGGGGCCGATCATAAGAATGTTTTTCGGAGTGATTTCCTCACGCAGCCCGGTGTCGAGCTGCATTCTGCGCCAGCGGTTGCGAAGGGCGATAGCCACGGCGCGCTTGGCCTCTTGCTGGCCCACGATGTGTTTGTTGAGCTCGTGGACAATCTCACGGGGGGTCATTGCAGACATGCTAGCTCCGGATTAATCGTTGGCTGACAGTACTTCAAGGGTGCGATTGTGATTGGTGTAGATGCAGATATCGGCGGCAATATCCAGGCCCTTCTCCACAATCTCGCTGGCCTTGAGGTCGGTATTTTCCAGTAGCGCCCGGGCCGATGCCTGGGCAAACGGGCCGCCGGAGCCAATGGCGATCAGCCCCTGTTCCGGTTCGATCACGTCACCGTTACCGGTGATGATCAGTGATGCCGTTTTGTCAGCAACCGCCAGCAGGGCTTCCAGGCGGCGCAGGGCCCGGTCTGTTCGCCAGTCTTTTGCCAGCTCCACGGCAGCCCTGGTCAGGTTGCCCTGGTGCTTCTCCAGCTGCGCCTCGAAGCGCTCGAACAGGGTAAAGGCATCCGCGGTGCCACCGGCAAAACCGGCCAGTACCTTGTCATTATAGAGTCGGCGAACTTTGCGGGCATTGCCCTTCATTACCGTATTACCGAGGGAGACCTGGCCATCGCCACCCATAGCCACTTCGTTGTCGCGCCTGACAGAAAGTATGGTAGTCATTCTGGCTCCACTTGCCTGATAGAAAACAGTATTCAGCAGTTATGGAGGCGGGCGACCGGTTTTCAAGGGCTGTCGGCAACAGAGAGTCGGGAGGGTCTTTCAGCCCTCCTTGGGGATTTTCCTGACCAATGGCTGGATATTCAGGTTGACCAGTTTGTCGATGGCGGCATTCATCTGGCTGCGGGAAGTGAACGGACCCACATTGACCCGATACCAGGTGCTTCCGCTGTCCATGTCAATGCGTTTGACGTTGGCTCTCAGGCCCTGGAAGGCGATCTCGGCACGCTGTCTTTCAGCGTCTTCCTGCTTGCGGAAAGAGCCGGTTTGCACCAGGTAATCAAAGGTCTGTTGTCCGGGGCCCGGTTTGTATTCTTCTACCTGTGGCGCCACCACTTCAGAGTCAGGCAGCATGTCATAAAAACGGAAGCCGGGTTTTTCGTCGCTGGCGGTTGTCTCTGGTTCCTGCGTCTCGGTTACCGGGGGCTGGGCAGGGGCTGTCTCGGTAGCCTGCTGCTCATCGCTGGTCGGTAAGGAGTTGAGATAGGCAATAAACCCGATGAACCCGCCAACGGCCGCGAGGGACAGGATCCACCGCAACGAAAGGCCGCCTTGCTGGGACTTTGCCGCGGCCGGGCGGTTTGCCGGCTGTTTGTTCTTCCGGGCCGGTTTTGCGGCTTTGGTCGGTGTTGCCGACTTGCTGGCCGGTCTCGGCTTGCGGGCATAATCTCGGGACATGGACGAATGGGTTCCTGTTGCTTGCCTGTATGATCAGCTCTGCCTGTACAGCGCCATGACTGCGACTACATTTCTTCCGGGGCGCTGACGCCGAGCAGATCCAGGCCATTGGCAATCACCTGTCTGATCGCAAGATACAGCGATACCCGGGCATCGCGCACGGCCGTATCTTCGATCAGTACCTTGTGGGCGTTGTAATAGGTATGGAATTGCCCGGCCAGGTCCCGCAGATAATGAGTCAGATGGTGTGGCTCCCGGAGCCTGGCAGAGCTCTCGATCAGCTCTGGGTATTTCGCCAGCTGGTTCGCCAGATCCTTCTCTTCGTCAAGGGTAAGCAGCGACAGGTCGCCCACACACTCGTTCAACCCACGATCAACACCTTCTTCCTTCAGTTTTCTCAACACACTGCAGATACGTGCGTGAGCATACTGAATGTAATAGACAGGGTTTTCATTGGTCTGGGAGCGGGCAAGGTCGATATCAAAGGTCAACTGGGAGTCCACCCGGCGTGCGGCCAGGAAAAAGCGGGTGGCGTCACGGCCTACTTCGTCAATGAGGTCGCGGACGGTGACGTAGCTGCCGGCACGCTTGGAAATCTTCACCTCCTGGCCGGAGCGGGTCACCATCACCATCTGATGCAGGACATAATCCGGCCAGCCTTCCGGAATACCGGCATTCAGAGCCTGAAGCCCGGCACGAACACGGGTGACCGTGGAATGATGGTCTGCACCCTGTTCGTTGATAACCGTGGTGAATCCCCGTTGCCACTTGTCCAGGTGATAGGCGACATCGGGCAGGAAATAGGTATAGCCGCCGTCCTTTTTGCGCATCACGCGGTCTTTGTCGTCACCAAATTCCGTGGTTTTCAGCCACAGGGCGCCTTCGTGTTCGTAGGTATAGCCGTTTTCCTGCAGGCGTTTGACGGTCTGCTCCACCTTGCCATCCTCGTAAAGGGATGACTCAAGGAAATATACGTCGAATTCGACGCCAAAGGCCTTCAGGTCCAGGTCCTGCTCACGGCGCAGGTAGGCAACAGCGAATTCCCGGATAGCCTGCTGATCCTCGGGGTCGGCCTTGCCGGTCACTTCCCGGTCATCGGCGGTGACGGTTTCTCCGGCAAGATAGGCGTTGGCCACGTCTGTGATGTAATCACCCCGGTAGCCGTCGGCGGGCCAGGTCTCGTCTTCCGGTGTCAGCCCCTTTGCCCGCGACTGGACGGACAGGGCGAGGTTGTTGATCTGGGCCCCGGCATCATTGTAGTAAAACTCGCGGGTAACATCGTAGCCATTGGCTTCCAGCAGGCGGCTGAGGCAGTCGCCGATGGCCGCACCACGGCCATGCCCCACATGCAGGGGGCCGGTGGGGTTGGCGGATACAAACTCCACCTGCACCTTTTCACCCTTGCCATGGTTGTTGCGGCCGTATTGCGTGGCCTGGTCAAGGATGGTGCTCACCACTTCAAAGGCGCTGGCCGTGCTCATGAAAAAGTTGATAAAGCCGGGCCCGGCAATTTCCACCTTCTCCACCGCCGTGCTTCGGGGAAGCCTTTCCACCAGGGCCTCTGCCAGCTTCCTTGGCGGACAGCCCGCAGCCTTGGCCGCCGCCAGGGCAATATTGCAGGCGTAGTCACCATGGGCCTTGTCCCTGGTGTTGCCTATTTGCGGTGTAAACGTCTGGTCTGCGGGCAGGGTGCCTTCCGCCTGAAGGGTGGCCAGTGCAGACTGGAGCAGCTCGGATACGGTCTCTTTCATGCTGTCGGATGACTCGGTTTACAAGAGAATTGGACTTCGGCGGCAAGGGGCCTGCCGTTGAATCGAAGGGCGCTATTATCGCGGAAAGTGTGGCTGCAAGCAAAAGGCGCGGCCTTGATCGAGGGGAAATTAACCGGTCTCCTGGGGGTCGACGTCAATCATCCATTTCAGCCCTGCGGGCTGTTTGCCCTGATCCAGGGTCTCGCATACCCGGGCGAGGTGGCGGTTCAGATATTTTCGGTTGCTGCACAGAAGAACCAGTTGCGCCCTGTGGCGATCCGCCCGGCGTGCGATCAGTGCGGGAAGAGGGCCCCAGGTTTCCACTTTGCTGGTAATCACCTGCGGTTTGATGGCATCAAGCAACTGAAGGCTTTTTTCCATGGTTTCCGCCTCCGCCCTGAAAATGGCCATGGCGCGGTAGGGGGGCAGCTGTCCGGTTTCCCGCTCGGCGAGAATCTGGTCAGCGACAGGCAGATAATGTCCCTCGGCCAGGGAGCGGAGCAGTGGATGGTCGCTATGGCATGTCTGTATCAGCACCTCGCCGGCTTTTTCTCCGCGTCCTGCCCGTCCACTGACTTGAAGAAGGGTCTGGATCAGCTGTTCCGGGGCGCGGAAATCCACGCTGAACAGCCCGCCATCAGCGTTGACAACCACCACCAGGGTGACGTTCGGAAAGTCGTGTCCCTTGGCCAGCATTTGTGTGCCAACCAGAATGCAGGGGCGCCCGCTGTTCACTGTTTCGAGAATACTCTGGATACTGCCCTTGCGTTGTGTGCTGTCCCTGTCTACCCGTACCACAGGGGTGTCGGGAAACTGGGCGGACAGGATATCCTCGGTGCGTTCGGTGCCCTGGCCGACCGGCTTGAATGCATCGCTGTTGCACTTCGGGCAGTGTTCCGTGGCTGCGGTCTGGAAATCACAGTGGTGGCAGCGCATGGCCCGGTCGCGCCGATGATAGGTCAGCCTTGTATCGCAGCGAGGGCACTCAACCATGTGGCCGCAATCAAAGCACATCATCACCGGGGCAAATCCGCGGCGATTGACGAATACCAGTGCCTGCTCGCCAGCCTGGATGCGCTTCTCGATCGCCTGCAGGGCAGGGCGGGATAATCCACCTTCCAGGGGGCGGCTACGGATGTCCAGCAGTTTGATGTGGGGTGGCCTGGCACGGCCTGCCCGCTCCTGCAGTTTTACCAGGGCATATTTGCCGGTGAGGGCGTTATGGTATGACTCCATCGAAGGTGTGGCCGAGCCCAGTATCACCGGGCAATTGTTCAGGTGGGCCCGGTAAACCGCTGTATCGCGACCCGAATAACGAAATCCTTCCCCCTGCTTGTACGAGCTGTCATGTTCTTCATCCACGACGATGGTTTTCAGGCCGGTAAAGGGCAAAAGCACCGCAGAGCGTGTACCGATAAGAATTACCGGCTCACCGTTGCGGATTTTCAGCCAGGTGGACAAGCGCTCGGCATCATTCAGTGCCGAATGCCATACAACGATACGTGACCCGAAGTAATGCTGGAATCGGGCGACCGTCTGGGGGGTGAGATTTATTTCCGGGACAAGCACCAGGGCCTGATCGTTGTTACCGAGATAACGTTTCAGGTAATAAAGGTACAGTTCTGTTTTGCCGCTGCCGGTAATCCCGAACAACAGGGAAGCCGAGAACCCGTTTTCCGGTGTTGGAAGCTGGCCGGCGGCATCAAGCTGGGCCGGCGAGAGCTCGGGTATACGGTTGCGGACCTCTTCCGGTATACCGGTGGGATCGGGCTGTGGCGCTTCCCGTATCAGCTCCTTGCCATGCAGGCTTTTGATCTGCGCCTGGGTGAAACCGGCCTGAATGATCTGTTTGGCGCTGACGCTGCCTGGGTGCCGCTGGAGCCAGGCCAGAAGCTCTCTTTGTTTCGTTGCGTTGCCAGGCAGCAGGGCGGGGTCGCCACAGGCCTGCCAGTAGACCACATGCTTTTCTGCGGCGGGTCTTCCGCGGCGAAGGGCCGGTGGCAGCGCGGTAAAGAGGCATTCCCCCAGGGGGTGCTGATAGTAATCCGATGCCCAGCTCAGCAGCCGGAATGTCTCGGCCGGGAGTGCCGGCCACTGTTCACAGGCAGATATTACCGGCTTGAGTGTGATGCCTTCCGGGGGGGTGACGTCGGTCTCGGCAACCAGTCCGGTGGCGGATTGCCGGCCAAAGGGTACCACCACGCGCTGGCCCCGTTGCAATGAAAGGTGGTCGGGCACCAGGTAATCGAATAGCCGCCGGAGGGGGCGGTTCAATGCTATGCGCGCGGTTCGGGGCACATGGAGCTCCATGGGAGTGAGGGTGTCACGGTATCTGCCTATCCTGTTTCCGTCTGCAACCTGGCGTATCCCGTGTCAGGGCGGGGTGATAAGACTGTCCGGGGCTTGCCTGATACCACAATTACAAGTAAGATTCGCGGTCTGTTTCCGGCAGGGCATGATTGTGCCCCGTCTTCTCAATTGATTCAAACATGCGGTGCCTGACACCCGGAGTCTTCCGAGCTCCCGTGATCAGGTAGCGGCATGACCTGACCGAGGTTCGCCATGAAAGAAGGTATCCACCCCAAGTACGAAGAAATTAATGTTACCTGTTCTTGCGGTAACACATTCAAGACGCGTTCGACGTATACTCAGGATCTGCAACTGGATGTCTGTTCCCAGTGCCATCCGTTCTACACCGGCAAGCAGAAGGTTATGGACACTGGTGGCCGTATTGACCGTTTCCAGAAGCGTTTCGGTGGCCGTATTGGTGGCAAGAAGGACTGAACCAGGGTCTGAAGTCAGAAAAAAGCGCCTTTCAAGGCGCTTTTTTTGTATCCACCGGTTATCCCGGCGAGCGCTGTTGTTGTGGGTGTGTACGCAAAAAGGCTTATTGACTGATCACGAATTGCTCAGTCGGGCCTTGTCTGATGCTGGTCTTCACGCCATAATGTCGCGCTCCGCTGGGCAAGGCCCGGTGGCTTTTACCTCTTAAACGTGACAAACGGAACAGTGGCAATGTCTCAAGATCTGAAAGAAGCAGCCCTTGAATATCACGCCAAGCCGCGGCCTGGTAAGCTGAGTGTTGAAATCACCAAGCCCACCAAGACCTCCCGCGATCTTTCTCTGGCGTACAGCCCCGGGGTTGCCGAGCCGGTCCGCGAGATCGCGAAGGACCCCGAGAACGCATACAAGTACACCGGTAAGGGCAATCTGGTAGCTGTTATCTCTGACGGCACCGCGATCCTTGGCCTGGGTAACCTCGGTCCCCTGGCGAGCAAGCCGGTAATGGAAGGCAAAGGCGTACTGTTCAAGCGCTTCGCCGGCATTGACGTATTTGATATCGAGGTCAATTCCGAGAGCCCCCAGGCGTTCATCGAAACCGTTGAGCGTATCGCCGACACTTTTGGTGGTATCAACCTGGAAGACATCAAGGCGCCCGAGTGCTTTGAAATCGAGCGTGCCCTGATCGAGAAGTGCAACGTGCCCATCTTCCACGATGACCAGCACGGTACCGCCATTGTGACTGCTGCCGGCATGATCAATGCGCTCGAATTGCAGGGCAAGAAGATTGAAGAAGCCAAGGTGGTCTGTCTCGGCGCCGGTGCGGCCGCCATTGCCTGCATGAAGCTTCTGATCAGCTGTGGTGTGCGCTCCGAAAACATCTTCATGCTGGATCGCAAGGGTGTGATCCATTCTGGCCGCGACGATCTTAACCAGTACAAGGCCATGTTTGCCAACGACACTGACAAGCGCACCCTTGATGATGCAATGGACGGTGCGGATGTATTCCTCGGCCTTTCCGGCCCGGATCTGTTGAGTGCCGATCAGCTCAGGCTGATGGCGCCAAATCCGATCGTATTCGCCTGCTCCAACCCGGACCCGGAAATCAGCCCGGAAGTTGCGCTGGCCACCCGTGATGACTTGATCATGGCAACGGGCCGTTCTGACTACCCGAACCAGGTCAACAACGTACTGGGCTTCCCCTTCATTTTCCGCGGTGCGCTGGACGTGCGGGCGACTGCGATCAATGAAGAGATGAAGGTTGCAGCGGTTCACGCGATCCGTGAGCTGGCCAAGGAGCCGGTTCCTCAGGAGATCTGCGAGGCCTATGACGTTGCCAGCTTTGAGTTTGGTCGGGAATACATTATTCCCAAGCCGATGGATGTGCGCCTGCTGGAAGTTGTGCCGGCTGCGGTTGCGCGTGCAGCTGTTGATTCAGGTGTTGCGCGAAATGGCTACCCTGCCCATTACCCGCTGAAGTCGATGGACGATATCATCTGATATTGATCATCGGGTAAGAAAAAAACCGGCGGTAATCCCGCCGGTTTTTTTATATGTGATACGGAGGTTGCCCGGGAAATCAGAAGATCTCTCTGGACAGGCCCCCGTCGTCGCCATTTTCGCTGCCACCTGAGGACTCGTCCTGAGGGTCCAGTGCTGGCGGCGCATCTTCTTCCCTGAACAGTTCAAACATCGCGCCTTCCTGGCCGGGGCGCGCGCGCTCGCCGGTTTCGGGATCAATGCGGACATTCACTATGCCGTTGGGTCTGGGCATGAGGGAGGACGGCTCGCCGTCAAGGGCTACCTTCATGTAGTCGAGCCAGATCGGCAGGGCGGTAATTGCACCGAATTCACGGCGCCCAAGCGGTTGTGGCTGGTCAAAGCCAACCCAGACCGTGGTGGCGATGTCGTAATTGAAGCCGCCAAACCAGGTGTCGCGCTGCTCGTTGGTGGTGCCGGTCTTGCCGCTGATGTCGTCCCTGCCCAAGGTCTGGGCGCGCCTGCCTGTTCCGAGCCGGATAACATCCCGCATCATTGAGTGCAGGATGTACACCGAGCGCTCGTCCGCAAGTCTTCTAGCAATGCGGGCATTGCGATCGCCTTCGTCAATCTCTTTTTGTGCCTCGTCGCAGTTGTCGTCACAAAGGATGACTTCAGGTGCCTCGAACATCACTTCATCGTCAACATCGGAAATGCTGCTGACGAGGTAGGGCTCCACGTCATAACCGCCATTGGCAATGACTGCAAAACCACGGGCCAGATCCATCGGGGTCAGTTGGCCGCTTCCCAGGGACAGGGACAGGTCCTTCTGCATATCAGCGGTCGGTATCCGAAGTTGGTCCAGGTAGTCGATGGTGTTCTGTATTCCAAGATCTCTAAGAAGGCGCACGGACACCAGGTTTCTTGACCGGTACAGGGCTTCCCTGAGGCGGGTAGGGCCGTAAAACTGCCCTGATGAGTTCTGCGGGCGCCACGAGGTTTCCAGTTCCGAGTCATCAAATACAATCGGTGCGTCGTTGTAGATGGTTGCCGGAGTCATGCCCTGCTCAAGGGCGCTGAGGTAGAGAAAGGGCTTGAAGGTGGAGCCGGGCTGTCTTTTGGCCTGGGTTGCCCGGTTGTACTTGTTCTGGCTGAAGCTGTAGCCCCCCGCGAGGGCTTCAATGCCTCCTGTATCGGCATCCAGTGAAATCAGCGCGCCCTGAACTCCGGGAACCTGTGACAGGGCAACCCTCCTGGTATCAGGTATCTCTATGACAGGCTGGTCTTCATCGTCTGTGGAGTCGTCATCCTCGCCCGGTTTTTCCGGCGTCATGACAACCATGGGTTTTACGTAGACGACATCACCCGGTGCAACCACCTCGGAGGGTTTCTCGGGCTCCGGTCCGGTGAGATTTTCCGTCTTGTAGCGTCTGGCCCAGGTCATGGTATTGAATGCCATGACCGACTTGCCGAGTCCCCGGGCATGGAGGTCGACTTCGTTGTCCTCGTCTCTCACTTTCGTGACCACGGCAGGGACAAGTTCCGCGACGCGCGGGTAGTTGGCCATCAGGTCATCAAGGTTCTCCGGGACGAGTTCGTCTTCATCGATCTGGCCAATGGGGCCGCGGAAGCCATGGCGCTGGTCGTATTCCTCCAGGCCCTTGCGAAGCGCCAGGGTGGCTTCGCGCTGCTTCTTGCTGTCCACGGTAAGCCTGACCTTGTAGCCGTCAGTGTAGGCAGCATCCCCGAATCGCCTCACCATGTCGGCGCGCGCCATTTCGGCCACGTGGTCAGCCTCCACTTCGGTGGAAGGAGCATTGAAACTTGCCGTCAGCGGCGCCTTTGAGGCCAGCTCATAGGCATCTGGCGTAATGTACTCAAGGTCCCGCATTCGGCCCAGGATCCAGTTCCGTCGGGCTTCCGCACGAGCCGGATTGGCAAGGGGGTTGTAAGCCGATGGCGCCTTGGGCAGGCCCGCCAGCATGGCCATTTCGGCCAGCGAAAGTTCGGTTACCGGTTTGTCGTAATAAACCTGTGCTGCAGCGGCAATGCCATAGGCACGATTGCCGAGGTAAATCTTGTTAAGATAGAGCTCAAGGATGCGGTTTTTGTCCAGTTCACGCTCGATCTGAAGAGCCAGAAGTATCTCGTTGAACTTGCGAATAAACGTCCTGTCGCGTGACAAAAAGTAATTTTTTGCAACCTGCATTGTGATGGTACTGCCTCCTGACTGGATCTCTCCGGTGGAGACCAGTTCGATGGCAGCCCGCATCAGGCCTTTGACGTCGACCCCGAAGTGCTCGTAAAAACGGGCGTCTTCAGCCGCCAGGAAGGCATGTAACTGAATTGTAGGGATCTGTTCGATTGTGACCGGTGCCCTTCTCTTTTCACCGAATTCTGCTATTAATTTGTCGTCTGCGCTGTACACCCTCAGAGGGGTCTGCAGCTTGATGTCCAGGAGCTGTTCGACAGGAGGTAGCCCCGGGCGCAGATAAAGGTAGAATCCTGAAGCCACGATCGTGGCAAGACTGAGTCCAGTGAGAAAAAGCCATGCAATCAGGCGAGATGTACGCAACAAATGAGACATTTTTTTCTGACAACTGTTGGATATAGGTCTATCATTTGAGAAATTGCTTTAGGAAGGGCGAGCCACTTCCCGGGTACAATGATTCCCAATTAAAGAAGAACGAGCATTGTAGACGGAAAACTGAAGAAATTCTCTTAAATAAAAAACACATATGAAAGAGCTCCGTCAGGAGTTTTCATAACCCGGTGCATGTAACCAGGTATAGGGTGAGCGCGTGTTCGGATTGTTCGGAAAAAAATCCAGTGCTGTCTTGGGTGTGGATATCAGTTCCAGCTCGGTCAAGCTTCTGGAACTATCGAAGCAGGGCGACCGTTACAAGGTCGAGAGCTACGCAGTTGAGCCTTTACCGGCAAACGCTGTCGTAGAAAAAAACATCACGGATGTCGAGGCGGTGGGTGAGGTGCTCAAACGCGTCGCATCCAAGTCCCGCACAAGCGTCAAGCAGGTGGCTGTGGCTGTTTCCGGTTCCGCCGTTATTACCAAGCTGATCCAGATGGACGGCGGTCTTAACGAGTTCGAGATGGAAGACCAGATCACGCTCGAAGCTGACCAGTACATCCCTTATCCACTGGATGAAGTGGCGATCGACTTTGAGGTTCAGGGGCCTTCTGAAACCAACCCCGACCAGGTCGATGTGTTGCTTGCTGCGTGCAGGAAGGAGAACGTCGACATACGTGAAGACGCTCTGGAAATTGCCTCGCTGACCACCAGGATAGTGGACGTTGAAGCCTACGCTCTGGAGCGAGCCTACGCGCTGATCGAACCGCAGCTTGATTCCCAGGGGGAAGAGCTTGTGGTTGCCATCGTGGATGTGGGTGCGACCATGACAACCCTCAGTGTGCTGGCGGAAGGCAAAACCGTTTATACCCGAGAGCAGATTTTCGGCGGCAAGCAGCTTACCGAAGAGATTCAGCGTCGCTACGGGCTCTCCCTGGAAGAGGCGGGCCTTGCCAAGAAGCAGGGTGGTCTTCCGGACGACTATGAATCCGAGGTATTGACTCCATTCCGTGAAGCGGTTGTCCAGCAGGTTGCCCGGGCACTCCAGTTCTTCTTTGGCGCAAGTCAGTACAACGCGGTCGATTATGTGGTCCTGGCTGGCGGCACGGCATCTATCCCGGGGCTGACAGAAATGGTTGAGGAAAAGACAGGCACGCCAACGCTGGTTGCGAACCCCTTTGCAGACATGGCCGTTGGCTCCAGGGTGAATGCATCCGCTCTGAGCAACGATGCCCCTTCACTCATGATTGCCTGCGGGCTGGCGATGAGGAGCTTTGACTGATGGCAAAGATTAACCTCAGGCCCTGGCGCGAAGAACTCCGGGCAGAAAAACAGAAACAGTTCGTGGTGATGATTCTGGGCGCGGCCATTATTGCTGGCGGCCTGGTGTTCCTGTGGAAAACGGATATGGATAATCGTATCGCGTACCAGGAATCCAGAAACGCCTACATCGAAACCGCGACCAGGCAACTCGACAAGCAGATCAAGGAAATCGAGGATCTCAAGCGCAAGCGCGACGAACTTCTGTCCCGCATGCAGGTGATTCAGGATCTCCAGGGCAAGCGCCCGGTGATCGTGCGGGTGTTTGATGAGCTGGTGCGCACACTGCCGGACGGGCTGTATTACACCAGTCTCAAGAAATCCGGAGAACGTGTGGACATCGTTGGTATGTCCGAATCCAACAGTCGCATCTCGTCCCTGATGAGACGTTTCGAACAGTCTGACTGGTTCAACGATCCGAATCTGTCGAATGTGGCTGCCGCCGATAGCGCACGCGCTGGTTACAGCCAGTTCAACCTGTCGGTTCAACAACAAACACCTGAGCCCGAAGGGGAGGATGAGTAATGAGCCTCGCGGACTCACTGAAAAGCCTCAATGAATTTGATATCAACGATCTTGATGTCAATAACGCCGGCATCTGGCCCGCACCCGTTAAAGCCATTGTAGCGCTCATCATATTTGGCCTGATTCTGGGCGGCGGCTACTGGTTCTTCGTCAAGGATCAGTACGCCCAGCTCGAACGTGTTGAAAACACCGAGCAGGAACTGCGGGAGCGCTACGAGAACAAGGCCTATCAGGTTGCCAATCTTGAAGTCTTCAAGGCCCAGATGGAAGAAATGGAAGAAACCTTCGGTGCCCTGGTGAGACAGCTTCCCAGTGAAACTGAAGTGCCGGGATTACTCGAAGACATCACCAATACTGCGCTCGGCAGTGGTCTCGCATTGCAGGAAGTGAAGCTTCAGGGTGAGCAGCAGCGCGATTTCTATGCGGAACTTCCGATCAATATCCGGGTATCCGGTTCCTACCACGAGCTGGCAACGTTTGTCAGTAGCGTGGCAGGCCTGCCGCGGATAGTGACATTGCATGATTTGACGATAACACCAACAGGCGATGATGGGGAAACGCTAGATATGCAGGTTCTTGCACGTACCTACCGCTACCGGGCTGGAGAGTGAGCATGGCGAGACAGCATGCGTTAAAAGCCTGGATGGGTATTTGTCTGGTCTCTTTCCTGACGGCATGTTCCCAGGGCAATGGTTTTTCCGACCTTGATAAATTTATGGAAGACACCCGGGCGAAGCCCCGGGGTCACGTGGAACCGTTACCGGAATTCAAGGCATACGAGGCATTCAGCTATTCGGCCGCCGATCGCCGGGCGCCGTTCGAGCCACCCATTGATGTGCAACTGACAATGGTTGACGAGGAGCCGGAAAGCGATGTCGAACCGGATGTGGACCGGCCCAAGGAAGTCCTTGAGAACTTCGGGCTGAAGGACCTCACCATGGTCGGAACCCTGAGTGACAGCTCCGGCGGCCTGTTTGCCCTGATCAGGGATGGTGAAGGTGGTGTCCACAGAGTACGCACGGGCAACTATATGGGGCAGAACTATGGCCGGATTGTCGGCATAAATGAAACCCGGGTTGAAGTGATTGAGATCGTTCCCAATGGCCGGGGCGGATGGGTCGAACGCCCGCGCCAGCTTTCGCTGGATGAGAATGAGGGCTAAGGAGCGGCAATATGACTATTGAAAGAACCATGCACGAACAAAAAAGTTTGGGGTCGAGGCTAGCGATGTTCAGAAAACTCAATGTATACGTCGGCGTGATTGCTTTTGGGTTGTTATCCGGCGTGGCCAATGCGGTCACGCTGGAAGACGTGTCGTTTTCGTCGCTGTCCGGAGATCGGGTGGAGGTGATACTGGCATTTGATGGTCAGCCACCGGAACCGTCCGGTTATACCATCGAGCGTCCTGCACGAATTGCAGTGGACCTCAGCGACACGACAAGCAGCCTTGACAGTCGAAATATCTCTCTCGGTTCTGGTAATGCCCAGAGCATGACAGTGGTTGAAACCAAGGATCGCACCCGCCTGATTTTTAACCTCGCGGAGCTCGCGCCATACGAAACGGAGCGCCAGGGTAACAATCTCGTTGTTACTATCGGGGGCGAAGAAGAACGTACAGCGTCCGGTTCCGGTGATGAAGCGCCGACTTCTGTTTCTGCCGTAGCTTCCGGGGGATCTGGCAACGCTTCTTCGTCCGGTGACGAGCTTGCGGGTGTGGATTTCCGGAGAGGTGAGGACGGCGAAGGCCGGGTGATTGTGGATCTTGGTAGTTCAGGAACACCTGTTGACCTCTCTGAGCTGGGCGGACGAATCCGCTTGACCATGGACGGCACGAGCGTCCCGGAAAACCTCCGCCGCCGCCTTGACGTCACAGATTTCGCAACGCCGGTTACCCGCATCGACACCTTTACGGAGGATGGTAATGCGGTGGTTGAGATACGTCCCGAGGGTAATTACGACTATATTGCCTACCAGTCAGGCTCCCGGTTTACAGTCAGTGTTGAAGAACTGACCGAGGAAGAAGCCGAATCCCGCCGTGAGGAGAAGTTCCCATACACCGGCGACAAGCTTTCTCTGAATTTCCAGGACATTGAAGTGCGTTCGGTGCTGCAGCTGATTGCCGACTTCACGGGCCTCAACCTTGTTGCCAGTGACACAGTCAGTGGCAGCATTACGCTGCGCCTGCAGAATGTCCCCTGGGACCAGGCGCTGGATCTGATTCTCAAGACCAAGGGTCTGGACAAGCGACAGATTGGAAACGTACTCCTGGTGGCCCCTGCTGATGAAATTGCAGCCCGTGAAAAGCTTGAGCTGGAAACCAACAAGCAGATTGCTGAACTTGAGCCGGTTCGTCTGGATATCATTCAGGTGAACTACGCCAAGGCAGCTGATGTTGTCTCTCTCATTGAAGCGGATGAGGAGCTGATTTCATCACGTGGTTTCGTGTCCTCTGATTCGCGTACCAACACCATCAGCGTGAGGGAAACCTCCGAAAAGCTGGATGAGATCCGCCGTCTGGTGTCAACCTGGGATGTGGCAGTGCGGCAGGTGTCCATTGAGGCTCGCATAGTCCGGGCGCAGACCAACGTAGCCGAGAACCTGGGTGTGCGCTGGGGCGGCGCCGCCTCTGATACCAGAGGAGATGGTAGCGTGATTTCTGTTGGTGGCTCACAGGGGGCTGTAGGAGAGGCTCGTGATGCGGCGAACGATGGCGACAACACTATTACTTTCCCGGATGCGCTTGCCGTCGACCTAGGCGTGAGCGGAGATGGAGCGTCCTCGTTTGCGATTGGCTGGGGAAGCGATGACTTCCTGGTGGATCTGGAGCTGTCTGCGCTGGAAAGCGACGGGCAGGCTGAAGTGGTCTCCCAGCCACGGGTTGTGACCGCTGATCGGCAGACCGCCAAGATCAAGTCCGGTGAAGAGATTCCCTATCAGGAAGCCTCTTCCAGCGGTGCCACGTCTGTGTCTTTCAAGGAAGCAGCGCTGTCTCTGGAAGTGACTCCGCAGATCACCCCGGATGACAAGATTATCATGGACCTGGTGGTCAACCAGGATTCCCGTGGTGAGGTGACCGGAGGCATTCCGTCGATCAACACCAACGAGGTGACTACTCAGGTACTTGTTGGTAACGGCGAAACCGTGGTTCTGGGCGGTATCTTCCAGTCCGAAGTGGCGACGACCACCACAAAGACCCCGTTCCTGGGCGATATCCCTTACCTGGGCCGCCTGTTCAAGCGGACGGAGCACATTGATGAGCGCAGCGAACTGCTGATCTTCATCACGCCGAAGATCATCAAGAGTGACCTGATTCAGTAATCCGGCTACTCTCCGTAGAAAAAACCGCCGTCCATGTACGGCGGTTTTTTTTGCCTGTTCGTTTTCTGAAACTTATGGAAAGCGTTACCCTGTGCTATTCTCACCCGCCGGAATATAGATGAGCGGAAGTTATGTCCTTGCCAAAACGAATTGTCCTTGTGGGCCCGATGGGGGCAGGCAAAAGCACAATTGGCCGTATGTTGGCCAGAGAGCTGGGCTATCGTTTTCTGGATTCCGACCGGATTATCGAGGAGCGCTGTGGGGCGAACATTCCCTGGATTTTTGACGTGGAAGGCGAGGATGGTTTCCGTCAGCGTGAAACCACAATGCTGGCTGAGCTCTCCGGGTATCCACAAACGGTTCTGGCAACCGGTGGGGGTGCAGTCATGAGGGAAGAGAACCACGATCTGCTGAAGCGTGACGCCGTTGTTGTCTACCTGAAAACTTCTATTGAGCAGCAGGTTGAGCGAACCCGGCGGGACAGAAACCGCCCCTTGCTTCAGAATGATGACCCGGAAGCTGTTCTCAGGAACCTGTTTGCTATCCGGGATCCGATCTACACGGAACTTGCCGATATTGTCATGTTTACCGATCGCAAAAGCCCTAGGCTTGTCGTGCGGCAACTGGTGAACCGAATCAACCCCCGGACCCCCAGGCATAAAAGACAGATACGTAAGGAAGGCAGAAATCATGCGTGATTCACTGCGGGAACTGACCGTTGAGCTTGGTGAGCGCGCCTACCCGATTGTGATCGGGCAGGGACTGCTGGGCAGCTACGATCTGACACCGTTCGTTCAGGGAACCCAGGTCATGATTGTGACCAATGAAACGGTCGCTCCCCTGTACCTTGAGTCTGCCCGGGCATGTTTTCCCGGAAAGCAAGTGGACACCGTGATTCTTCCGGATGGCGAAAAATACAAGGATTGGCAAACGCTGAACCTCATATTTGATCGTTTATTGGAGATGCGCCACTCGCGTAAAACCACCCTCGTGGCACTGGGCGGTGGTGTGGTGGGAGATATGGCCGGTTTCGCTGCCGCTTCGTACCAGAGAGGTGTGCCGTTTATCCAGATACCCACCACACTGCTTTCGCAAGTGGATTCTTCGGTGGGCGGTAAAACGGGCATCAATCACCCCCTTGGCAAGAACATGATCGGCGCGTTTCATCAACCCGAAGCGGTTCTGATCGATACCGACAGCCTCGGAACACTGCCACCCCGGGAAGTTTCAGCGGGTCTTGCGGAAGTGATCAAGTACGGATTGATTCGGGATACCGATTTTCTCGGTTGGCTTGAGCAGAATATTGCCTCTCTTGTTGATCTGGAAACGGCTGCCCTTGTGGAGGCGATTTATCGCTCCTGTGCGTGCAAAGCGGAAGTGGTGGCGCTGGATGAAAAAGAAGGCGGGCTGCGGGCAATCCTGAATCTTGGACACACTTTCGGCCACGCCATCGAGACGTTCGCCGGATATGGAACCTGGTTGCACGGTGAAGCCGTCGGGACGGGAATGATGATGGCGGCTGATCTCTCTTTGCGCCAGGGCATGATCAGCGAACAGGACCGCATCAGGGCAGTAAGGCTGATTGAGCGGGCGAGTCTTCCGGGACAGGCGCCTGCAGGTATGGTCCCGGATGATTTTCGTCGCCTGATGGCGGTGGACAAGAAGAACGTTGATGGTTCTTTACGGCTGGTTTTGCTCCGGGCTATGGGAGATGCGGTTGTGACAGATCAGATTGATACCAATCAGCTGGATGCGACCTTGCGGGCCTATTGCACGACTTCAGGTGGCGTGAACGCCTGAATTGCATCCGACCGGGGTAGTAACACAGAGGCACTACAGGGAATGACGGTGACAGATCAGGGGCTCAACAGTCTTGACGGGGGCGGGCTTTTCCCGCGGTTGCAGGAAAGATACGGATTGAAGGCGAATCCCCTGGATATGGAAACGCCGTTTTTCCCCGATGCATCCCGCCACCATGCTCTGGAAACCCTCCGGCACCTCTGTGGATTCGGGGATCTCGCGCTGGTGCTGACTGGTGATCCGGGAGCCGGCAAAAGCCGGCTGCTGGCTGAGCTGGTCAGGAGCGAGTCTTCCCGCCTCGATTTTCACCGCCTTCCTGCAGCGGCATTAACCAGTATCCAGGCACTCGCCAGGGCTTTGCTTGGTATCGCTCACAAGGGACTTGAGCCTGGCCAGGGCGCGCGGGATTCTGTTTATGGCTTCTTTCGGTGGTCGGAGGTCAGGGCGCGAAAAGGTCAGCGGATGGTTCTGCTGGTTGACGATGCGGATCGGGCGCCGGCAGAGCTTGTGCGACTGCTGTTAGCGGCGTTTGAAGCGGCTGACCGTTCTGCTGCTGCCGTGCCGGTATTCAGTGGCAGCGGGCAGTTGATCGACATGCTGGGACTTACCGGAGATGGCTCCGGCGTGCACCAGATTCACCTTCGCCCGCTGACCAGAGATGAAATTGCCGCGTATCTGGAGCCGAGAATTCATCGGGCGGGCGGCGATGCGAAAACCTTGTTGGCCCCGCCAAAGCTTTCACAAATACACAGCCTGAGCCAGGGAAGCTTTTCCCGATTGAAGCGCGTGACGCCAGCGGTGTGGCTGGATATGGCATCTCCCGGCCGTTCACAAAGGCGTGGGCGGTCATTCTCCGTTCCCCTCGGTCTGCGCTGGCCAGCGCTGGCCCTGGTGCTTTTGGCGGGTTCCTGGTGGCTGGTTTCGCAGCAGTACGATGATTCCGTAGCCAGAGAGCAGGTTTCGCCAGAGCCGGAAACCGTGCGAAGGAGCATAACCATAGGCCCCGATGAGCCGGCGCCGGAGCCGGTTGTCCCGCCGGAAGAGACGCTGGATTCCCGGCCTGAATTGACCTTGGCTGACTCGCCCCAGCAACCTGTTCCAGAGCCAGAGCCAGAGCCAGAGCCAGAGCCAGAGCCAGAGCCAGAGCCAGAGC